>JABLTO010141426.1_pt1 | contig 41105 bp, 37 predicted proteins | sample 7160091 | NCBI WGS metagenome assembly JABLTO01 (sample SAMN14651225, study PRJNA627086) | human gut metagenome | isolation source: feces | host: Homo sapiens
CCAACGACTTCGTCCGTTGCTCCATTAAGCAGTTGGAATTTATATTTTATCCACAAAACAGATAAAATATAAATTCCTTCCAATCAAAAAAGCCAGTCTTTATAGACTGACTTGCTAAAATGATAATGCTAGCATTCTTATTACTGTTGATATACTTGTTAATATGAAAATTAAAGCTATTCCTATAGCTATATATTTTGTCATTTTCTTTTGTTTGTTTCTAGCCAATTGAATCACCCCTCATATTATCCATTTCTGTATCATTTTCTTCAAGACTAACCTTCTTAAGATATTCCATAAAATTATCTCTTAATTCTTCTCTTTTAAGGGCAAAATCTACTGTTGCCTCTAAGAAACCTAACTTATCTCCAACATCATATCTTTTCCCTTCGAAGTTATATGCATACATAGCCTCTTTTTTAGATAGCCTTTTTAATGCATCTGTTAATTGAACTTCTCCACCTTTTCCTGCTGGTAAATCTTCTAATATATCAAATATTTCTGGTGTTATTATATATCTTCCTAAAATAGCAATATTAGAAGGGGCTTTATCTAATTCTGGCTTTTCAACTAAGTCCTTAACTTTGTAAACTCTATCTTCAATATATTTAGCTTCTATTATACCATATTTATTTACATTCTCTGGTTCAACTTTTTGCACACCTAGTATAGTTGTTCTATATTCTTCATAAGTATCCATAAGCTGTCTTAAACAAGGAACATCATTATCTACTATATCATCTCCTAGCATAACAGCAAAAGGCTCGTCTCCTATGAAACTTCTTGCACAATATATTGCATCACCAAGACCTTTTGGTTCTTTTTGTCTTATATAATAGATGTTTATCATCTTAGATATATTTCTAACTATTTCTAATAATTCCGTTTTTCCTTTTTGTTCAAGTTCCAATTCTAATTCAACTGATTTATCAAAATGATCTTCTATAGATTTTTTATTTTTACCAGTTATTATTAAAATTTCTTCAATTCCTGAAGCAACAGCTTCTTCTATTATATATTGTAATGTAGGTTTATCAACAATAGGTAACATCTCTTTTGGTTGAGCTTTTGTTGCTGGTAAAAACCTAGTCCCAAGTCCAGCAGCAGGTATTACAGCTTTTCTTATTTTCCTTTGCATAACCTCTATTCCCTCCAATAATCATAAATATTATAATTTCATTTTATCACTTAGCTTGTAGTTTCGCTATGTTTATAATAATTTCTCTAATTCTTCAACAAGTTGATCAAATTTTTTAATAGTATCTTTAATAGGTTTTTGACTATTTAAATCAATATTATTAGATTTTAACAGATTTAATGGATAATCTGAACCACCTTTTTTTAGGAAATTCAAGTAATTATTAGGTCCATTTTCTAATATATCTTGGGCACAACTCACAGCACTACAGCAACCTGTAGCATACTTATATACATAAAAACTATTATAAAAATGAGGTATTCTTGACCACCCTACCATAGATAGTGGATCTACTTCAAAACCATCTCCATAGTATTTTTTAAGCAACATAGACCATTTATCATTTAAAACTAAGGCATTCAACTCTTTTCCTTCTTCAGCAGTTTCATGTATATAGTCTTCAAATTCAGCATACATAGTTTGGGTATATAATGTATTTTTTATAAATTCTAAATACATACTTATATAATAAGCTTTTTCTTTATTATTTTTCGCATTTTTTATTAAATTTTCATAAAGTAAAACTTCATTTGTAGTGGATGCAACTTCATGAGTAAAAATTGATGGAGATGAATTATAAAAACTTTGGTTTTTATTACTTAGATATTCATAAGCTCCATGTCCTAACTCATGTATCAAAGTTGATACTCCTCCCAAAGAACTATTATAATTCAGTAATATATAAGGATGATTATTATAAACTGATAAACAATAACCTCCACTTACTTTATTTTCTTTTGAGTAAACATCTATCCATCGCTCATTGAATGCTTTATAGATTATATCTCCATAATATTTTCCCAATGGTTCTAATGCAGAATATACTATTGATTGTGCTTTATCATAAGAAATAACATCTTCCGGCTCCTTTACTATTGGCACAAACATATCATAATAATACACTTTATCTAAATTCAAAACTTTTTTTCTAAGATTTATATATTTATGCAAACTGTCAGTATTATTACTTACTGTTTTTATTAATTTTTTATAAATCTTTATATCTATATCGTCAGAATCTAAATACATTTGTAATGCACTGTCATATTTTCTCGCATTGGCATAAAATACATTTTTATTAACTTGCCCACTTAAGAGACCTGCTAAAGTATTAATATTATCATTGTATGGCAAAAATTCTGATTTATAAGCATCTATCCTTCTTTCTCTATTGTAAGATCCCATAGCACTTTCATATTCAGCTGGTGTAATACTAGTTTTCTTATCCATATTTCTAAATAAATCATAAATATTACTAGGAAGTCCATTTATAGAGGACATATTAGATAATAGATTTTCACTTTTATCATCTAAATAGTGCTTTTTATTTCTTCTAATTTCTTTAATATACATCCCGTATTTATTATTTATTTTTTTATCAGATAAGTATTTTTTACAATCTTTATCTGATAATTTAAGTATTTCAAGTTCAAGCTGAGAAGTTATATTATTATATCTAGAGTAAGTTTTTTTTATTTCTTCATTAATACTCAAGTATTCATAAGAATTTTTATTTAAATCCTTTTTTAATTTTGCATAAGCAGATAGGGCATTTAACTTTATATCTAATTTTTCTTTAATTCCCAATCCAAACAATAAATGAGTTTTAGATTTCGTTATTTTTCCAGAATAATGTTCCAATTCCTTCATATCTTCGTTAAATTTTTTTAAATCTTTTTTCCAATCATCATCACTTCTATAAAGTGTGTATAAATTCCAACAATATTTAGTATAATCAATTTTTTCTTTAGGCTTGTCTTCATCTTTTTGACTTTGTGCAAAAGATATAATAAAGCTATTATTTATATCTTCCTTAAAATTATAAATAGAAAACAACAAAGAAAAAATTAAAAGTATTTTTAATAACTTTCTGCCCATAAAAAGCCACCCTTTCATCAAGTTACTTAATAATAGGATGGCTTTTTTTTTTACAAATTATTCAATTTTGTACACACTGTTCAATTTATTATTTATCCACACACTTATTCACATATCAACATCCAACCCCCTGGCTGTATATTAGTATTTTCAATACTTATATAATATTTACATTATACAACTTCTTTATATTTTCATCAATTATCAACAATTTTCACACGCTTATCAACATATCTTTTATATGCTCATACTTTTTTATTGATATTTATGCATCAATTACTTATAACCTTAGTTACTAGAACAGTCATGTCATCATCAACTGCTCCTAGTTGTAATTCTAAGGCTCTATCTAAGATTTGATTTGCAATTTCTTTTGGATTATTTGTATTCAATTTTTTTAGGAAGTATATTAACCAGTTTTCTCCAAAGTCATTATTTTTACCTGCATCAACAATTCCATCAGAGACCATTATAATATAATCACCATTTTTAACTTTAACATTATGTCTATCTAAATTTATCTCGGATAGTATTCCCACAGGAAGTGATGATGATGATATTAAATCCACATCTTTATTTTCTCTACTAATATATGTTGAGCACGCACCCATCTTAACTGTTTCTAGTCTTCCCTTTTTCAAATCAATTATACCTAAATCTAGAGTTGAAAAAATCTCCTCTGAAGATTTAAGTAAAAGCATATTATTTATAGTATTTATAACTATCTCTTTGTCAATTTTAGCTTCCATCATGTTTTCTAATATATCTATTGTGACTGAAGATTCATCATAGGCTTTCTTCCCCTTTCCCATACCATCACTTATGGCCATCATATATTTACCATCATATATTTCCATAAACGTATAATTATCTCCACAGAATAAGTGCCCATCTCTAGACATAGTTGCTACTTCTGTGACCACTTTAAATTTCTCAGCCTTTGTGAAAATCACCTTGCAATTTTCTCCTAAACAATGACAACCGACCTTTTGAATATCTAAAGATTCTCCCACAAAGTCAGAAACAATTTTTAATAATTTCTCATCACATAAGCAACCATCTCTACAGTTTTTCATTTCAATAGTTATTTTAAAATCATCACTACTTTCTTGAATATAATTAACTCTATCGACCATTATGTTATATCTTTGAAGTTCATCAAAAAGCGCTTTTTCTTTTTCTAAATCAAGCATTATATCCTTGTCCATACTTTTAGATATGGATTCTATGGATTTTGATATATCCCTAATTTGTTTTGATATTACTTTTCTACTCTCACATAATTTAACATTCCAATCATAATCAAGGGCATACATTTTATAATAATAATTTGCCACTCTTATAATTACTTCTGGTTTCATACATTCCTTTCTAAAGTTTTCTGGAATGTCCCTTTCATTAATTTCACCATCCTCAACTTTTTCAATAATTTCATACATTAAATTGTAAGTATAGTTAAATTTTGATTCCCAGCAAATTCTCTGCATACTACAATATTTACACTCATCATTGTGAATCATATCAATTATTGTGGCTATATCTCTTTGATCTATTATTTTATCTCTTTCTCTTACTTTATCAAAAGTATTAGCTAACTCATTATATACTCTTTGTATATTCATAAGTTTAGAGCTTGTCATACTTTTACTTCTTGTTATATATTCATAAACAGCTTCATTGGAGTCAACTTTAGTTTTTATAAGTCTCTCCATTTTATTAAAAAATGATTTTGGTATTAAAGAGACTATTAAACAACCTATAGCTATATCGATTAATTGTGATATATTTGAAGTTATTCCAGAAGTATAGGAATAAATTATAATCCAACTTAATAAATATCCTAATATAGAAATATATTTATTTAATTTATTAAATGCCCCTGATACAAGGCCTGCAAAAGAATATACTCCCATATATACGCCAGAAATTACGTTAGATATCATAAATCCTAAACCAACGATAACTCCACTTGTTGCACCTAAGGTTGATCCACCAAGAATGGCAGCTATAAGTATTAACACTGTTGACAAGACTCCTCTAGCTGAAACACCAAATAAACCTATATCGCCTATTCCTATAATACTAAAGGCAATTAATAGGCTGAGGGAAACTACCTCTTCGGGACTTATGTACATTTTACTTTTGTTATTTATTAAAAACTTTGTCCCAAATGAAAATATATATGCTGAAATAAAGGTAACCACAAATTCTACTAAGACCATTATAAAATCATATATATTATTGCTATAATAAGCAGTTTGTCCTAAAGACATGGCAAGTAATATACTTGAGCCTAGTATGCTTATCTTAGCAACAGAATTTATCTTTTTAATCTTATTGCTAAATACTAAAATAATAATTAAACATATACTATATTTAACAACAGATGATATTTCATTAAAAGATAACGATATTCCAGCCAAGGTTGATATGAATACTGGATATTTATATCTGTCTAATTTTACAAAGAATAAATAAAAGGCTATTCCAAAAGGTGCCACATTATCTACAATAGTAAACCGGCTAAGGAAAAATCCCATCATCATAAAAATAATCGTTTTAGTATTTATATATCTATTTATATTTATTTTATGTAAATTAACAATTCTATTTTTTATAGCAGTGCCATTTCTCTCCATAAAAAAATCTCCTCCTTTGTTTAACATGAATTATATCAAAGGGGAGAATTGCATTTTGTCATAATTGGTTTTGATATTTCAAAAAAATTAAGACATTTTTTTTGAGTTTTGACATATTAGACCTTCCAAATTATCGTACTCACTTATCATTATTTTTTCTATTTCTAATTTTTCCATTACAATATGTAATATTTTTACACCAGCTGTTATAATATCTGCTCTTTTTGGTTGTAGACCTTTTATTGTTTTTTTATCACTTAATGTCATCTTTTTTAAATTTTGTAGAATTTTTTCTAAATCTTTTTTTGTGACCACACTATTGTGGACTTTTTCCATTGAATATACCTCTAATTGTTGATTCATGGCAGAAAGTGAAGTAATTGCACCTCCAATACCAACTAATTTACTTACATGCATTCCTTTTATTTTATCTAAGGTAGATGATATAGTTTTTTCTATAAAATCAGACATCTTATTGAATTCTTCATCACTAATAGGATCTGTAGTAATAAATTTTTCTGTCATTCTAAGAGCACCCACGTTTTCACTTTTGCAAAACTTTATTCCATCTTCATTTCCAACTATAAATTCTGTAGAACCTCCTCCAATATCTAAAACTAATATATAGTTACTTTTATCTCCTCCTGCACCTTCTAATACACCCATAAAACCAAGATTTGATTCTTCTTCACCACAAATGATTTTAACATCAATATTAGTTAATTCTTTTGCTCTATTAACAAAATCTTGACCATTTTTACTATCTCTTAAAGCCGATGTGCCCATACAGTAGACTTTTTCACACTTTTCCTCTATGCATTTATCAGCAAATTCTTTTAAAGCATTTAAATTTCTTTCTAAGGCTTCTTCTGTTATATATCCTTTATCATCAACACCTTGACCTATTCTAGTTATATTTATATATTTTTTTCTATTTTCAATTTTATTATTTTTATAATCTGCAATTAATAGCCTCATTGAATTTGTACCAATGTCAATTGTTCCTATTTTCATTTTCTTCCTCCTAACAAATTTCTTATACTGTTTATTATAAACGAAAAAGAGGTAACTTAGTTACCTCTTTCACTGGAATCTAAATATATTATTTCATTTGATTTTATCATGCCAAGTTTATCCCTTGCCACATCTTCTAAGTCATCATCCTTACTTATTTTTTTCAACTTACTTATTTCATCTTTAGTATCTTCTATCTGGTTATTTATTTGTGCTATCTGGTTTTTATATTCAATTATTTTATTTATCTGAAATATAAAACCAGTTATGATACTAAACACTAAAAAAAATACAAATAAGCATACAATGATATACTGACCTATAAATTTTTTTAACATTTTTATCTTCATGTATCTACACCCTTTTTCTTTTTCTTTTTGATAAAAGTATACTTGGTATATAACAAATAATATCAAATATAAGGTGTATTGAATAGATAATAATGTAATACAAATTATTTAAAAAACCGACTATGTAATGGACGGTCTTTTTGAATAAGCTTGTTATAAAAGAAATTGTTTTATTAAAAAAAATCAAAATATATTTACTTATGGTGTTGTAATATAAAATAAAACCTAAAAATAAGGCTATAAAATGGTAGTATCTTAAATTAAATCCTTCCAATAAATTTATACTTGTAAATATAACTATTGTTATAAGAAACCAAAAAACAATATCAAATACAATTGATATACGTCTTACAACTTTATAATTTCTTCTTAGCACCCTATAAAAATCAAATAATATTCCTATTACTATTCCACCATAAAGAGTTAAGTAAAATATATTTACATCCTCTATAAAATATTTCATTATTTAAATACCTTTTTAAAGAATTTTTCTTCAGGTTTCTTTTCTTTTGTATAATTTATTGAGTTAATAGTACCTTCTACACTTATTATACTTTCTTCTAAATTTAGCTTATTCATATCTAAATTTTCTCCTTCCACAGTAAGTCTTCCTGCAGAAGTTAAAAGCTCCACCTTCTTATCATTAAATGAATATATATGATCCACTCCAGAAATAACTAAGCTGGATCTTTCTTTTAAACTTATACTATGTTCCATAATATCCCCCCAGTATATATAAATTACTCCTAATATAATATACTGAGGTTATTTAAATATTATTCTATTATCTCGTACATTTCCTTAGCATCAGCTTTAAGAACGTGTTCTTTTATTTCTGTTATTTTAAACTTCATTACTTTTTCCCCAAAAGTAACTTCAAGTATATCTCCTATTTTAACTTCTGAAGATGATTTTGCCTGTTTCCCATTGATAGTAACTATCCCTTTATCACATGCTTCTTTAGCAACTGTTCTTCTTTTTATAATTCTTGAAACCTTTAAAAATTTATCTAATCTCATATGCCCTCCTTTTAAATTTGCTATACTCATATTATTTAAATATACAGAAAAAGTGTGGGAATCCCACACTTTTTTCTATTATCAATTGTTATTATGTTCTTATTTGTTTATAGCTTCTTTTAAAACTTTTCCAGCTTTGAACACTGGAGCTTTAGAAGCTGGTATGTTTATAACTTGTTGTGGGTCTCTTGGATTTCTACCTTGTCTAGCAGCTCTTTCTCTAGTTTCAAAAGTACCGAATCCTACTAATTGAACTTTCTCTCCGTTTACTAATGCTTCTTCAACAGATCCCATGAATGCATTTAATGCATCTTCTATTTGTTTTTTAGTTAATTCTAACTCACTTTTTTCTGCCATTTTTGATACTAATTCAGCTTTATTCATTGTTTTTACCTCCTAAAATGTGTTCATATAAAACTCTTTTTTCCTAAGTTCTATATTTTTATGAAATTTCCTTCTATTATTTATTGAAATTTAGCTTTTTCCCAGAGTTTATCCATTTCTTCTAATGTCATGTCTTCTAATGTCTTATTCATAGCTTTAGCATTATCTTCTATAAATTTAAATCTTTTTATAAATTTCTTACTAGTTAGGTTCAATGCTTCTTCCGGATCAACTTGTAAAAATCTAGCCAAATTCACTATAGAAAATAATAAATCGCCTAACTCTTCCTTTATGTATTTTATATTCCTTGATTTACATTCGTCAAGTAGTTCTTTATATTCTTCTTCAACTTTTTTACAAACGTCACCAATATTATCCCAGTCAAAGCCTACCAATGATGCCTTATGTTGGATCTTTTCAGCCTTAGTAAGAGCTGGCAAGAATTGAGGAATCCTTTGTAACCCCTCAGTTACAGTAGTCTCTCCTTTTTCCTCCTTTTTCAGTTCTTCCCATGTTTTATCAAATTTATTCATATCAACATCAACATTTTTAAAAACATGAGGATGTCTATGAATTAATTTGTTACAAATGCTACTTGAAACGTCACCTAAGTTAAAATAACCTTCTTCTTCACCTATTTGACAATGGAAGATAACTTGTAAAAGTACATCACCTAACTCTTCGATTAATTCATCAATATCATCATTATCAATAGCTTGTCCTACTTCATAAGCTTCTTCAATTAAATATTTTTTAAGGGATTCATGAGTTTGCTTAGCATCCCATTCACATCCATATGGACCTCTAAGCTTTTTCATGATATTTTGTAAATCATGAACTGTATTATATAGTTTCTTTTCGCTTCTTGGAACATATAAACTAGTTAAATAACTAAATAATTCTTGATGTCTATCAAGTTCATATAGTTTCACATATGTTTTACTTTCTAATTCTTTTATTCCTGCACCAACAACTATACATACTTCTTGTTCATCATCATAATGTTCCATTAATTTTAATTTAACATTTGATGCAATAAAAGGATCATATATTTGTGTGATAATAGTATTTGTGCTTGTGTCTATATAAGATTCTTCAAGCTCAAATGCATCTAGTAATTTAAATCCTTCTGCCGGATCAACTCCTAGATAATTGTACATTGCATCTACGAAACTCATAGAAGGTATTATATCAAGCTCTATATTATTTTCCTTACATAAACCTTCTATAATCCCTACCGTCTTTTCTGCTACACGAGGATGTCCTGGAACTGCAAATACTAAATCTTCTTCTTTTCCTTTTTGCACTATAAATTGTGCTATTTGTCCATATACTTCCTCAAAATTTTCTTCTTTTTCATAGAAATAATCTAGGGCAGTATATTGTATTTTTTCTGATAACTGTTCTACAGTTGGATGTTTTTTTGTTCTTAAATAAACGTTAGAACTAGAACTTAGAGCATCTAAAGCTCCTTGGCTAATTAAAGAATAATCTCCAGGCCCAAGTCCCACAATAGATATTTTTCCCATGATTTTTTCTCCTATTATAAATTTCCTTATATGTAATAAAAATGATAAGATTATATATTTAATATAATCTTATCATCTATTTATATACTTGTTTATTTCATAAGTTTAAATTTTCTTAGAATTGAATAGATTTTTTCTCCCTTAGGCATACTCATTAACTCTTCTTTTGTAATTCCACCTATACCTAATAATACTAAACCATAAACAATTCCACCTATTGATATAGATATTAAAGTTGCAAGTGCATTTCCTAAAAATCCTACTGTTACACCATAAGATAACTTAACTACAACAAACATTGTAATTACTGTTAATAATGGTTTTATAATAAATTCTTTTGGAGATAATTTTAACTGCATATGTTTCTTTATGTAAATAAACTCTATAATAGATGCCACAGCATAAGCTGATACAGTACCTATACCTGAACCTATTATATTAACTGATGCTATTCCTGTTAAAGTATAACTTATTACTACTTTAAATAACATCCCTACTAATAATGCCATAACTGGAACCATTGGTTTACCCATACCTTGTAATATTCCATTTTGTGCATATACTAATCCTAAGAATATTGCTGAAGGAGCAACAACAAATAATAATGTTCCAAGTGATGCTAGACCAGTTGCTTCTATACTAGGAAATAATAATGACATTATTGGAGTAGCTAAAGCTGCTAATCCAAATGTACATGGTAAAACAACTAATAAAATTGTTTTTAATCCTGTCTTAGCTTCTTTTCTAGCTCTATTAATTTGATTTAGAGCATAAGCTTCTGAAATAGATGGTACTAAACTCATACCTATTGCCTGGTCTATAACTACAGGTAAGTTTACTATTGGAATTGCCATTCCTGATAATTGACCTAATAATGAATTTGCCATATCTATATCAAATCCTGCTACTTGTAATCTTCTAACTACTATAACACTATCCACCATATTAACTAAAGGCATTACACATGCTCCTATAGTTATTGGTATAGCCACATATAATAATTTTTTTAATATAGTTCCTGTGCTTTCTGTTTTTATATGGGAACTATGTGCAATTTCTGCTTTTCTTTCTTTAGTATTCCTTAAATATATGTATATTAAAAATGCTGCTGAAGCAAATCCACCAATTGCAGCTCCTAATACACCACCAGCAGCTCCCATTTCTGGACCATAGCTTTTCATTAACATATATCCTAAGAATAAACCTAATGAAACTCTAAAGAATTGTTCTATAACTTGAGAAACAGCTATTTTAGTCATGTCTCTTCTACCTTGGAAGTATCCTCTATAAGAAGACATTAAAGGAACAAATAATAATGCTGGTGATATAGCAACCATAGCTGCATATGCACCACTATTTTTTAATATTACTGTTGATATAAATTCTGCTCCAAAGAAGAAAATTGAAAAAGATATCAATCCAGTAATAAATAATACTGTATAAGAAATTCTAAAAGTTTTATTAGCACCTTTAAAATCACCTACAGCTCTTTGCTCTGATACTAATTTAGCAAGTGCTGTTGGAAAACCTGCAACCGCTAAAGTTAAGAATAATGTATATATAGGATACACAACTTGATAGTACCCCATCCCTATTGAACCAATTAAGTTCGAAAGAGGAATTCTAAAAAAGGCACCCATTATTTTCACGATTACTCCTGCCAAACTAAGTATAAGTGCTCCTTTTAAAAACGATTCTCTACTCGTGTTATTACTCATAACGTACCTCCATTTTTTTCTATAACAAAGTTTAATATATCACATATATATGAATATATTCAATTAATTTGAACTTTTTTAATTATTTTAGAAAAAAAATCACAAAAATTTTATATTGAATTAAATTATATAAAAAATAAAGACCCTCTAAAAGGGTCATTTTACACTCTATTGAACTTGTTTTCCTAAAAAGCTAGCAGCAATCTTTAGTATTTTTTCTATGTCTTCTGAGAAAGTTTCATTTTCTTTTGTTACAACCGAAATTGAACCTATACAATCTCCTGAGTCACTTATTATTGGCATTATTATTTGACCAGTATATGAAGTAGAATCATCTTTATATAAAGGTATTATTTTGTTATCATTTGAATGCTTAACTACTCTATTCTCTATTAATTGTTCTAGATCATTGCTTATACTTTTTTCTTTGTAATCTTTTTTAGGTAATTTAGAAACTGCTATTATAGAATCTAAATCTGTCACTACAACACCTTGCCCTAATATTTCACCTAATGTTTCTGCATATTCTTGTGAGAATTCATTTAATTCTCCTATTGGAGAGTATTTTTTAAGGATTACTTCTCCGTCTTTAGCTGTGAATATTTCTAAAGGATCTCCTTCTCTTATTCTAAGAGTTTTTCTAATCTCTTTAGGAATAACAACTCTTCCTAGGTCGTCTATTCTTCTAACTATTCCTGTAGCTCTCATTTATTAATTAATCCCTCCATTACTGTCTTTTTATATATATATATATTTACCATTGATAAGAAAAATATACAAAAAAAGCTATATTCCATATAGGATATAGCTTATTATATTAAAATTTGGCTAATTTTACAACATTTTCTGATTTTTCTATCTTAGTATTTTTTTCTATTTTTTCAATATATTTACTATACTCTTGGCTAGCTAAAGTACTTTTTATTTCATCTTTTACATCATCATATGATTTTTGTTCATCAACTCTTTCTGTAACTTTGATTATATGATAACCATATTGTGTTTTTATTATGTCAGATATCTCTCCAGGTTTCATAGAAAAAGCTGCATTTTCAAATTCACTTACCATTTGACCTCTTCCAAAAGTACCTAATTCACCACCATTTGATGCTGTTGAATCCTCAGAGTATTCCTTTGCCACTTGGGCAAAATCTTCTCCTGATTTAACTTTTTTAAGAGCTTCTTCGGCTTTTTTCTTAGCTTCTTTTTTCTTTTCATCTGATAATTCATTTCCATTATCATCTATAGTTTTTAATAATATATGTGATGCTGTAACAGTATCAGTATAAAAATCATCTTTATTTTCTTCATAATACTTTTTCATTTCAGATTCTGATATTTTAGTATCATCTGTAAATTTAGCCTTTAAATTATTATTTGCTAAATCTCTTGAAAATTGATATTTTAGGAATTCTTCATCTATTCCCATTTTCTTAAGTTTATTTTGATATTCTTTGTCATTTTTTACTTGTTCATTGAAACTATCTATTTGTTCTTGAACTTGTTCATCTGTTGGAAGAATTTTATCTTTCTTAGCTTGTTGATAAACTACCTCAGAACTTATCATTGTTTGTAAAACCATATCTTTTAATGTATCTTTATAAGTTTTTCCATCCTCTACTTCTTTAGACCATATATCACTGCCGTAGTAAGATTCCATTGATAATTTATTTAAAGCTAATAATTTTTCATAGTTTCCTAAAGTTATTGTTTCTCCATTTACAGTTGCTACTGCTTCATTTTTCTTATTACTACATCCTATTAATGAAACTGTCATCATTAAACATAGAATTAAGGTAAATATTTTTTTCATAAAACACCTCTCAATTTAATTATTTAGTTTTAACATTTTTTCTAGAAGTTCTTCTAATTCCTTAACAATTTTATGACCTAGCATTTCCTTTGTCTTGTACTTTGTTAAAGGCTCTAGAATTATTTCATTTTTTAATTGTCTTACTTTTTCTATTTTAAGTTTTTTGCATAATGATTTTATATAAGCGATATTTAATAAAGTTTCTACTGGTTTAGGCATATCAGAAAATCTATCTTCTAGTTCATTTTTAACTTCCACTAAATCATCCATACTATCTATACATGCAATTTTTTTGTACATTTCTAACTTTATTAACTCATCATCAATATAATAATCTGGAATATATGCATTTACACTTAAATCAATTTCTACTTCCACATCTTCAACTATAGGTTCTCCCTTAACTTTTCTTATGGCATCATTTAACATTTTTACATATAAATCATATCCTATCACCGCCATGTGACCATGTTGTTGAGAGCCTAAAATATTTCCTGCCCCTCTAATTTCTAAATCCCTCATTGCTATTTTAAACCCTGAGCCAAATTCTGTAAACTCCTTAATTGCTTTTAATCTTTTTTCTGCGACTTCACTTAACACTTTATCTTTTTCATACATTAAATATGCATAACCTTGTCTAGAACTTCTACCAACTCTACCACGTAATTGGTATAGTTGAGCAAGTCCCATTTTATCTGCATCATATATTATCATAGTATTGGCATTAGAAATATCCATACCTGTTTCAACTATTGTAGTACAAACTAAAACATCATATTCTTTGTTTAAGAAATCTAAGATTATATTTTCTAAAACTTTAGGAGTCATTCTTCCATGAGCTACAGCCACTCTAGCATCTGGAACTAATTCTTGCACTCTAGCTGCCATTGTTTCAATGCCTTCTACCCTATTATATACAAAGAATACTTGACCTCCTCTAGCAATTTCTCTTTCCACTTCATCTTGGATTATACTGTCCTTAGCTTCTGTAACATAAGTTATAACTGGATGTCTCTCCTGAGGTGGATCTTCTATAACACTCATATCTCTTATTCCACTTAAAGACATATGAAGAGTTCTTGGTATTGGCGTTGCTGATAAAGTTAATACATCTACAGTATTTTTTATTTTTTTAAGAGATTCTTTGTGTTTAACTCCAAATCTTTGCTCTTCGTCTATTACTACTAATCCTAGCTTAGGAAGTTCAATATCCTTCGAAACAATTCTATGTGTTCCTATTAATATATCAATCAAACCTTTTTTAGCATCTTCTATAATTTGCTTTTGTTGTTTTGGTGTCTTAAATCTACTTAAAACTTCAACTCTTATTGGATAGTTTTCAAATCTTTCTTTGAAAGTATTATAATGTTGCTGAGCTAATATTGTAGTTGGAACTAATACAGCTACTTGTTTATTATCCATACAAGCTTTGAAAATTGCCCTAATGGCAACTTCTGTTTTTCCATAACCAACATCTCCACAAACTAGTCTATCCATTACTTTCGTAGATTCCATATCTTTTTTAGTTTCTTTTATGGCTTTTAACTGGTCTTCTGTTTCTTCATATGGGAATAAATCTTCAAATTCTTTTTGCCAAAGAGTATCTTTTGAGAATTTGAAACCTTTGACTTTTTCCCTTTTAGCATAAAGTTCAATAAGATCCTTTGTCATATCTTCTATTTCTCTTTGAACTTTAGCCTTTGCTTTAGTCCATTCACTAGTTCCAAGCTTATTTAACTTAACTCTTTCAACATCTGCACCAATATATTTTTGTACTTTATCCATTTGATCGATTTGTACATAAAGATTATCTCCACCTTGATAAATAATTTTGATGTAATCTTTCTTTATATTATTGACTACAATTTGTTCTATTCCAGTATATCTACCAATACCACTATTTTCATGAACAACGTAATCACCTATATTTAAATCTAAAAATGAATCTATTTTTGTTCCATTTTTATTTTTTTTCTTTTTCTTTTTCGTTGAAGTTCTTTTTTGAACACCTATTATTTCATTGTCTGTTATTACTACAAATTTGATAGACTTATATTCAAAACCACTAGAAATATTTCCTGGTACAATTATTATCTGCGAAGATTTAATTTCTACGTCTCTACTTTTAGAAACTATAGTTTCCACATCAAACTCTTCTAGGTCCTTGCTTAATTTTTTAGCTCTATCTAAAGTACTTGTAACTAATACAACTTTACTTCCATTATATTTTAGTCTATTTAAATCTTCTGCTAATACTTCTATTTTCCCATTATAAGTAGGAACTTCTCTAGAATCAAAATTTATAATTCTCTTTATATTAAATTCATTTATTTGTTTAGCTAATAAAGTATTTAATAAAATAGATTTATTTCCTATTAGATAAGTTAAATCATTATATGTGTAAATTAACTTGCCTTGGTTTTTAAGAGCCAATCCTCTTTCTAAATTTAATTTATAATTATCCTTAAATTCATTAAAATAGTTTTCACATTTTTCCTTTAGTCTCGTAATATCTTGAGTAAATATTATGGCATCTTCATTTAAATACGTAAAAATACTTTTATTTTCTTCAGGATAAATATAATCAATATAATTTTCTATTCCTTCAAAGTAAGTTTTACTGCTTATTTTATCAATATTAGAGAGTACATCCTCTGATGTATTTTCATTAATTTCTTTTTTAAGATTTTTCACTATTTTATCCAATTTATCAGGATATATGAATTCTCTTGATGGTGAAATAGAAAACTTCTTAATTTTATCAATAGACATTTGTGAGAACACCTCAAAAGTTCGTATAGAATCTATCTCATCATCAAATAATTCCATACGAATAGGGTTAGTGTACTCCAGAGAAAAAATATCTATGATTCCACCTCTTATACTAAATTGACCAAACCCTTCGATTTTTGAAACTCTTTCATAACCTAATTTTACTAGGGTATCAGTTAATTTTTCTATATCAACAATGTCTCCAATTTTATAAGTTATAACATTGTCTAGTAATACCTTTTTTGGTATATATTTTCTTAAAATAGCTTCAATGGAAGTTACAACTACAATTTTTTCTTCTTTAGTTAATTTAAATAAAGTTTTTAATTTTTTGGCTTCTTCACTTCTGTCCTTTGCATCTAAATGATAAAAATGAATATCTTGGCTTGATAAATATTCTACTTTACCTTTAATATAGCCATCCAATTCCTCATAAACCTTCTTAGCTTCTAAATCGCTATTAGCAATAAAAAGGATTTGCTTTTTTAATTCTTTAAATAAGGAATAAGCTATATGAGGTTTTTGCATAGGAAGTAGTCCATTAATTAGCGCTGCTCCATCGCTTTCTTTTATATAGCTTAAAATTTCCTTATATTCATTTAAATTCTGCAAAGGATATAATAATACATCCTTCATAATAGACCTCCTAATTATTTTCCATTAAATTTATTCATGGATAAGTCTATATCTTCTCTAATGATACAATCTATGGCTTTAACAGCTTTATCAAATCCATCTTTTAAATCTACTTCTTCATCTTTACTAAATCTTGAAAGAACAAAATTAGCTAAATCCCTACCTGGTTCTGGCTTAGATACTCCAACTCTAACCCTTGGAAAATCTGTCGTTCCTAAACATTTAACAATAGATCTCATTCCGTTATGAGTTCCACCACTACCTTTTTTTCTTATTCTTATTTTTCCAACATCTAAATCTATATCATCATATATTACTACTATATTACTTGTATCAACTTTATAAAAATTATATATTTCAGCTAAAGATTCACCACTAAGATTCATATAAGTTACTGGTTTTACTAAAACCACCTTTTCAGTTCCAACTCTACCTTCTCCTATTAAAGCTTTGTACTTCATTTTATTTACACTTATACCATATTCATCTGCTAAAATATCTATTATATTAAAACCAACGTTATGTCTTGTATTTTCATATTGTTTTCCTGGATTCCCCAGACCTACTATTATATACATTATTCTCCTCCTTTATAAATTTTTGCTTAGAATGTCAAAATACAAATTAATTATATTATCTTGTGTCAAAATTATTAAAATTGTTGCTAAAGATATAAATGGTGTAAAAGGAATCTCTGATTTTATTGATTTTTTTCTTGTTAAAAGTATAAAAATCCCATAAATACTCCCAATTATAAAAGATAAAAATATAAGATATAGGCAGTATTTTTTCCCTAAAACAAATGCACAAAGTCCATAAAATAATATATCGCCATCTCCTAGAGATTTTGTTATTTTAGCCAAAAAATAAGATAAAATAGCACCTATACATAATCCTTTTATATTACCCATTAAGCCCATTCTTAATTCTTTACTTAATAATAAAATAACACTCTGCATAATTATACCACTAAGTATTACGATATCATATACGTAAATTGTTCTAAAATCCATTATGGAAATTATTATCAAAAATGGTACAAGCATCATGTAACTTAAAGTTTGCATACTTGTTTCATACTTATTATATATTAAAATAGGTATTATCATGTTTGGTAAAAATATTAACACTTTATTGATTAAATTTTTATCCAAGCTATTATCTAATTTGTAAATAATTTTTTCTGAAAGAAAGGATAAAATTATAAAAACTATCAAAATTACTAAATATATCATGATTATTTTTTATAATAGTAAGGTTTTAATTCCCCAATATTAAATACTACTTTCTTTGAGATTTTTCCTTTTACCTTTAAATATTTAATATTATAGTTTTTTAGTTCAAGTTTTATACATATTTAAAGGGAGGTAACAAAAAAGTCATCTCCCTAAATTTATTTTTATATGATAAATTTAAATCAAATAATTATCGTTTGGTTAGATAAAATTCAAATACCAATTTATAATATTTTTTCCATATAACATTACAGTCAATGTTGATATAGAAATAAAAGGTCCATATGGAATCACTGAGTTGTATTCTTGCTTTTTTATTTTATTATAAACTATACTTATAATTCCAAAAATAGCGCCTATGTATACACTCAATAAAGCTACTAATAAACTATTTTTCACACCTAAAAATAAACCTATCATGGCAAAAAGTTTTATATCTCCATCACCCATTACTTCTTTTTTTACTATAAATTCTATTATACGTACTAAAATTAAAACTATTCCACCACAAATTAGCGCTCCTAGTAAACTTTCTTCTATTGTAATTATTTTAAATACTAAATTAAATATAATAGCAAATACTGAACCTATTATAATTATTTCATCTGGTATTATATAGTGGTCTATATCTATAAATGTAATAATTATCAATAATGATATTAAAACTAAAAAATTAATTGTTGCTATGTCTATCAAATACTTGTTATATACGAGTAAAAACAATATACCTGTTAATAATTCTACTAAAGCATATCTTCTTGATATTTTTATATTGCAATATCTACATTTTTTTCCTGACAATAAATAGCTAAGTATTGGAACTAAATCCTTAGGTTTTAATCTAGTTTTGCAGTTTGGACAATGAGATGGTGGATTTAATATGGATTGCTTTTTGGGTATTCTAAATATGCATACATTGAAAAAACTACCAAATATCATACCAACTACAAATACATATATGTTTATAAAAATTTTCATTGTTAATTACTCCTATTCAATATTATTATGTATACCTTCCAAGAGATTTATCAACATAATCGTAGTCACTACATCTACTAAGGGCCATTTCCTTTGAAATTTTTCCTTCATTATAAAGTTTAATTAAGTCTTGGTCCATAGTATGCATACCTTTACTTAAACCAGTTTGCATGGCATTTTGAATTTGATAACTCTTATTATCTTTGATTAAATTTCTAATAGCTGGCGTACATATCATAACTTCTATAGCTGCTATTCTTTTACTTCCATCTTTAGTTAGTAATAGTTGTTGTGATATGATTCCCTCACAAACAGTTGATAATTGAGTTCTTATTTGTTGCTGTTGATTTGATGGAAAACTGTCGACTATTCTATCTATAGTTTTAGCTGCACCTATTGTATGTAATGTTGAAAAAACAAGATGTCCTGTTTCGGCCGCTGTTAAAGCTATAGAAATAGTCTCTGTATCTCTCATTTCTCCTATTAGTATTACATCAGGATCTTGACGTAATGTTGCCCTAAGCGCTGACTGGAATGACTTAGAATCACTTCCTATTTCTCTTTGATTTACAATACTTTTTTTGTGATTATGGACATACTCTATAGGGTCTTCTAAGGTTATTATATGAGTTTGTCTATTTTTATTTATCATATCTATTAAACTAGCTAAGGTTGTAGACTTACCACTTCCTGTTGGCCCAGTTACTAAAACTAATCCTTTATTCTTTTGTGTAAAAGTTGATATGCTTAGTGGAAGATTTAGTTCCTCAAAACTTGGTATAATTATGTTTATAACTCTGATAGCTAAGGCATAATCTCCTTTTTGTTTATAGGCATTTACTCTAAAACGAGCCCCATTATCTAATGATACTGAAAAATCTACTTCTCCCATAACTTCTATCTTTTGAAATCGTTCTTTTTTTGCAATTTGTTTAGTTAAATCTTTCGCAATTTCTTTTGTTATTATATCATTTGATAAATTTATTAATTTTCCCTTAATCCTAGCTATTGGCGGTGAGTTTGTTGTGATATGTATATCTGAAGCACCTAAATCTATTGCCTCTTTTAATAAATTAAATATATTCATTTCTTACCTCTTTTTTATTTATTAATAAATATTTATATTCTATCCATGATAATATTTTTATAAACATCATGAATTAAAAAATTAATAACATTTACAATAAAAAAAGAGATATCAATCTCACGATTGATATCTCACATGTAAATACTAATTAAAATAAAACACTTACAGATTCATTAGAGAATATCTTTTTAATAGCTTCTCCAAACATTTCTGCCACTGTTAATACTTTTATCTTATCAATTTCTTTTTCTTTAGGAAGTCTTATAGTATCCAGAACAATTAACTCACTAATTGCTGAGTTTTCTATTCTTTCTATAGCTGGTCCAGATAAAACTGCATGAGTACAACAAGCATATATGTCTTTTGCACCAAATTCTTTTAATGCATTAGCGGCATTAGTTATAGTTCCTGCAGTATCTATCATATCATCTAACATGATAACATTTTTCCCATTTACATCACCTATAAGATTCATTACTTCACAAACATTAGCTTTAGGTCTTCTTTTATCTATTATAGCTAGTGGAACTTCTCCATCTAACTGATTAGCAAATTTTCTAGATCTAGTTACACTTCCAAGGTCTGGTGATACTACTACTAAATCTTCTATATTTTTCTTATTGAAGTAGTTAGCTAATAAACTTCCTCCTAAAAGATGATCTAATGGTATATCAAAATATCCTTGTATTTGTGCTGCATGTAGATCCATTGTTAATACTCTATCTGCCCCTGCTGCTGTTATTAAATTTGCTACTAATTTAGCTGTGATTGGGTCTCTTGCCTTAGCTTTTCTATCTTGTCTAGCATATCCATAATAAGGTATAACGGCTGTTATTCTTCCTGCTGATGCTCTTCTTAAGGCATCTATCATTATTAATAACTCCATTAAGTTTTCATTAACTGGGTTATTAGTAGATTGAACTACGAATACATCACAACCTCTTACTGTTTCATTTATATTTACACTTATCTCTCCATCGCTAAATGTAGTCACTTGACAATTTGCTACATTTACTCCTATATAATCTGCGATTTTTTGAGCAAGCTCCATATTTGAATTACCTGCAATAATTTTTATCTCGCTTCCGCTAGTGTTCATTACTTGTCCTCCTGAAAATTATATAAATGTTATTAAGTGTTTTTTATAAACTAATAATTAGCTATTTAGTGTTATCTTTTTTTTCTTTTTTTGCTACCCAACCTTCTTTTAATACCTGTCTTGCTCTAGCTATAGCTAAAGCTCCCTCAGATACATCATCAGTTATTGTAGAACCTGTAGCAATATATCCCTTTTCTTCAACAGTTACTGGTGCAACTAGATTTGAGTTTGAACCTATAAATGCGCCATCCTTAACTACTGATTTGAATTTATTTTTTCCATCATAATTTACAAATACTACCCCACATCCTATGTTGACATTTTTGCCAACATGAGCATCTCCTATATATGAAAGATGAGATGCCTTAGAATTATCTTCTATAGTAGCATTCTTAACTTCTACGAAATCTCCTATTTTCACATGATTTCCTATATTACTTTTTGGTCTTAAATAAGCATATGGTCCAACTGTAGTATTTTCCCCAACAGTTGAATCTATTATTGTAGAGTTTTTGATTTCTGTATTATTTCCTATAGTTGAATTTGTTATAGAACAGTTCATTCCTATAATACACTCATTTCCTATTTTAGTGTTTCCATGAATCATAACTCCTGGATAAATAATTGTATCTGATCCTATTTCAGCATCAGCTTCTATGTAAGTAGATGCTGTATCTATTATTGTAACTCCATTTATTAAATGGAACTCATTTATTCTTTTTCTCATTAAAGTTTCTGCTTTAGATAGTTCAAGTCTAGAGTTAACTCCCATTAGTTCTTCTATTGTAGAACCATTATATGCTCCAACTTTGAAACCTTTATCTCTTAATATTTTTATTGTATCTGTTAAATAATATTCACCTTGAGCATTATTATTATCAAGTAAATCTAAAGACTGTCTAAGCATTTCACCTTTGAAACAGTATATTCCTGAATTTATTTCCTTTGTTTCTAATTCTTTTGGTGTTCCATCTTTTTGTTCTACAATTTTTAATACATCTCCATTTTCATCTCTGATTACTCTTCCGTATCCAGTTGGATTTTCTACTACTGTAGTTAAAACTGTAGCTGTATATTTATTTTCTATATGATAATCAAATAATCTCTTTAAAGTATCTTCTTTTATAAGAGGAGTATCTCCACATAGGATTACTATCGTGTCTTCATCGTTTATGTATTCTTTTGCCATTTTGACAGCATGACCTGTCCCCAATTGTTCTGTCTGCATAGCAATCATAGTATCTTCTGGTAATATATTTTTTACTACTTCTGATTCGTGGCCTAATATAGCAACTATATCCTTAACCCCAGATTTTTTTGATACATCTATAATATGATTTACCATTTCTTTTCCGCATACTTTATGAACAACTTTTGGATATTTTGATTTCATTCTTGTACCTTTTCCAGCAGCAAGAATTATAGCTTTAAAGTTCATATTTTCACTCCATTTCAGTAAATTTTATTATTATTGTTACTATTAATGTGTATCTTTTTTCAAATAATTTATAATTCAATCGTATTCTTAACATCTATAATATATCATTTTTTCAAATAAATTACTAGGTTTTTGTATTGTTTACATTATGTTAGTATATGCGAAAATAACAGTAACTATAATTATCTAGTTACTGTTATTTTTATATAAATTATCTATTTAAATTTATTTAACAACTATTCTTTGGAATTTTTTCTTTCCACGTTTAACAACTATTCCATCACCTTCTAATGCTTCTCTTGCAAATACAGCTTTGAAATCAGTTACTTTTTCACCATCTACAGTTACTCCACCTTGTTCTACATTACGTCTACCTTCTGATCTAGTTGGAGCAAGACCACCTTTAACTAATAAAGATATTATATCTATTTGTCCATCTGTAAAATCTTCATCAGTTAATTCAGTAGTTGGCATATGCTCAGAAGCTCCTCCTGTAAATAATGCTCTTGCACTAGCTTGTGCTTTTGTAGCTTCTTCTTCACCATGAACAAGTTTAGTTAATTCGAATGCTAAAACTTCTTTAGCTTCGTTTATTCTATTGTCTTCCCATTTTTCCATTGCTTCTATTTCTTCTAATGATAAGAATGTTAACATACGCATGCATTTAAATACATCTGCATCTCCAACATTTCTCCAGTATTGATAGAATTCAAATGGAGAAGTTTTATTAGGGTCTAGCCACACTGCACCGTTAGCTGTTTTACCCATTTTGTTTCCTTCTGAGTTAAGAAGTAAAGTTATAGTTAATGCATAAGCATTTTCTCCTAATTTCTTTCTTATTAACTCTGTACCAGCAAGCATATTAGCCCATTGGTCATTTCCACCTAATTGCATTTGACATCCGTATTTTTCATATAAATGATAGAAGTCATATGCTTGCATTATCATGTAGTTAAATTCTAAGAAAGTAAGTCCTCTTTCCATTCTGTTTTTGTAGCATTCGAAAGTAAGCATTCTGTTAACACTGAAGTGTGCTCCTACTTCTCTTAATAAATCTACATAATTTAAATCTAATAACCATTCTGCATTATTAACTAATAAAGCTTTATCTTCACCAAATTCTATGAATTTACTCATTTGTTTTTTGAAACATTCGCAGTTGTAGTTTATTTGTTCTGGAGTTAACATTTTTCTCATATCTGTTCTTCCAGATGGATCACCTATCATAGTAGTTCCTCCACCTACAAGTGCTATTGGTTTGTTTCCAGCCATTTGTAATCTCTTCATTAAACATAAAGCCATAAAGTGACCAACATGTAAACTATCTGCAGTAGCATCAAATCCTATATAAAATACTGCTTTACCTGTGTTTATAAGTTCTTTTAATTCATCTTCATCAGTTACTTGAGCAACTAATCCTCTAGCAACTAATTCATCATAAGTTGTCATTGACATAGTCTTACTCTCCTTTATTTTTAATATTTTTTAAATTAATTTTCATTATAAAAATTCCTTGTAATAAAAAAAGCTCCCGTCCTATAAAAGGACGAGAGCATATCTCGCGTTACCACCTTTGTTTGTAAATAGTTCACACTATTTACCTCAGTTAGTATCTATATAAATACTATAACACTTTAACGTGTGTTAAATCCGTCCCAGCCTACTAAAATTTGTTCGGTGTGAAGCTCAAAGATGTATTCATAATTAACTATATATGCACCTCTCATCAACCGGTTACTTTCTGTTTACTTTCATTAATCACTACTTGTTCTTATCATAGCTTTTATAAAATTAATTTTTATATTTTATCTTATGATAATATCATAATTTTATTTCATACTTTTGTCAACATATCTTTAAATAATATTATTTACCACATTATATATTATATTATTAACTATAAAATTAAAAAAATACTTATTTACAATTAAAAAAGAGCCGATTAAATCGACTCATTTATTTCTTACAAATTTTAGAATATTCTTTTTATAGAATTATTCTGCTGCAACTTCTAATTGAGCTAAAGCTTCATGATAAGCTTTTAATACTGCATCCTCTAAAACTTGTCTCATTTCAGCATTTATTGGATGAGCTATATCTCTAAAGTTACCTTCTCCAACTTTTCTACTTGGCATAGCTATAAATAAGCCATTTTGCCCTTCTATAACTTTTATATCATGTACTACAAATAAGTTATCAAAAGTTATAGAAACTATACATTTCATTTTCCCCTCATCAGTAATTTTTCTTACTCTTACGTCAGTTATGTTCATATCTAAATATCCCCCTTTATGATTTTGACAAAATACAATTTACCCAATATAATTATAAACTGTTTGGTAAATAATTCTATACTTTTTGATAAATTCCTTTTACTTTTATAAATATTTTTTATTTTTTATTTATAAAAATAATTATATAATTTGAATTAATCAGAATTAATCACCTATTTCATCGTTATTTATATTATCTAAAACCTCATATGAAATTTCTTCCGTTCTATATTCATCCTTGAATGTTTTTAAATTCGGTTTAACTATTATTTCATTTCCTCTTGTATCAATTTCTATTAAAGATATATAGTCTTCAACTAATTTTTCTTCTGGTGTAGATGTAGTTATAAATATTCCCGTACCTATGACCTGTGCACCAAATTCATTCATTAGCTGTGTCATACCTTTTATAGTTCCTCCACCTCTCATAAAGTCGTCTATAAGTATAACTTTACTTCCTGGTTTTATAGCTTTTCTTGGTAAACTCATGCTTTGAACTTTTGAATTATCTCCCGTTACATAAGTCATGCTTAGAGTTGACCCCTCAGAAACTTTCATATCTTTTCTAATGATAACTAAAGGTAAATTCATTGCTTTTGCAGTCATAAGAGCCATTGGTATTCCCTTTGTTTCCATTGTAACTACATAATCTGCATCAGAATAATCTATATTTGAAGCAAATATCTTACCTATTTTTGATACAATTGTTGGATCGTATATTAAATCTATTAAATATAAAAACCCTCCTGATAAAATTCTATCTGGTGAACTTATTTTTTCACATAATTCCATTAGGAAGTTTTGATTTTCTTGTATTGATGTTTTAGGTATGTATTTTACTCCGCCTGCCGCTCCAGAAATTGTTATAACTTTACCTAGTTGTAATTTTTCGAATACATTTTTAACAACTAATAAGTCTTCACTAATTGTAGATTTGGCAGCATTAAATGTTTCTGTAAAATAACTTAATGTATAAATTTTATTTGGATTATCCGATAATATCTTAACTATGGCACCAATTCTTTCCGTTCTCTTAAACTTCATTGTTTCCTTAACCTCCTACAATTACAACTGTTTATGGTTTAAAGTAAATAATGCATAAGACTTTATTATATGATATAATATAAGTTATGTTTCATATATTTTAATAAAGTTTTAATAGAATATATGATTTAGTATATGCATATGATACTTAAAATATTGAACATTGTTTAATTATACCACAAAAATAGTTCTTATTATAGAAATAAATAAAATGAAAGGTGGTTTTATTATGAAGATACATTTCATAGGAATTGGCGGAATAAGTATGAGTGCTTTAGCTGAAATATGCCTTAACAAAGGATATACAGTTTCAGGCTCTGACATGAGCAAATCTTCAATGACAGATAAACTTCAATCTCAAGGTGCAAAAATTTACATTGGACAAAAAAAAGAAAATATTGTTGATGGATTAGATATGGTAGTTTATACTGCTGCAATACATCCTGACAACGAAGAATTAATGACTGCAAAAGAAAAAAACATACTGACAATAAATAGAGCTGCATTTTTAGGACAAATAATGAGAGAGTACAAAAACTCAATAGCTGTTTCAGGTACTCATGGAAAAACTACAACTACATCTATGTTATCAACTATATTTGATCACACTAATTTAGATCCAACAATATTAGTTGGTGGTAATCTTAAATCAATAGGTGGTAACGTAAAAATAGGTAATTCAGAAAACTTCATAACTGAAGCTTGCGAATATACTGATAGTTTCTTAAACTTTAATCCTAAAATAGCAATCGTTTTAAATATAGAAGAAGATCATCTTGATTATTTCTCTGGAATAAATGAAATTAAAGCATCATTTAATAAATTTGGTAAATTATTACCTAAAGATGGACATTTTATAATAAACGGAGATAGTCCTAATACTGATGGAATATTACATGATGTTAAAGCAACAATAATCAAATATGGTAAAGACTCTTCAAATGATGTTATAATCAAAAACATTCATTTCAATGATCATGGATTTGGTTCATTTGACTTAGTTTACTTTGGAAAAGATCTTGGAAACTTCCAATTATCAGTTCCTGGTGTACACAATATCTACAATGCTACATCTGCAATAATAGCTTCTATTGTTTCAGAAATAAGCATAGAAGATATAAAATATGGTATCACTAAATATGTTGGTGTTGGTAGAAGATTTGAAACAAAAGGAACTTATAATGGTGCCTTAATAGTTGATGATTATGCTCATCATCCAACAGAATTAAAAGCAACTTTAGCTGCTGCTAAAAAACTAAAAAAATCTACTTTATGGTGTGTATTCCAACCTCATACTTACAGTAGAACAAAATCTTTATTTAATGAATTTGGTGAAGCATTCTACTCTGCTGATAAAGTTATAATAACTGATATCTACGCTGCTAGAGAAGATGATCCAGGGGATATTCATTCTAAAGACTTAGTTGAAAAATTATACCACAATAATGTGGATGCTATATATATCAGCAAGTTCGAAGATATTGTTGATTACTTAAAAGATAATATGAAACCTAATGATTTATTAATAACTGCAGGTGCTGGACCTGTTTACCGTGTTGGCGAATTATTAATAGAAGAAAGTAATAAATAATAAAAAAGTAGGAAGTTTTATGTGTAAACTTCCTACTTTTTTATTATTTAGATAATTTAAATACTTCATCTTTAATATAAGTATATAAAGCTGTATGAACTTCATAATAAGAACTTAAATCTTTTGAACTAATTTTAACATAGTCTTCTCCCATAGTTTCAATTTTTGCTTCATAATTATCAGCTTTAATTTGAATTACAAAGTTATAATCGCTTCTCTCTTTACTTTTTTCTGGTTGTACTTTTCCTACTATTCTTTTAGATGCCATTGTATTAGCTAAATCATCATATTTCCATCTACTTAAATTCTTAGTTTTATCTTTGTAAGTAATTTTTACTTCTTTCCAAGTTTTATATTGCTTCACAAAATCAAAAGAAGTGTAGATACTCTTTTCTAGAATTTTCTTAAATTCATCTTTAGATGAAACAGGTATTTTATAATACTCTTCTTTATTTACAGTATAAATTCTTATTACATTTAAATCTGTAGAAAATTTTAAACCGTCATCTGAGTACCCTTCATAAACAGAAGTATAAGATTGTGGAGTTCTTATTTTACTAACATCTTCAAAAGAATATCTCAACTCTTCTAGCAATTTGTCATCTACCCTAACATCTGATACAACACCATCAGATAAATAAATTTTTTCTTTGTCTTCTAATTGCTTTAGTAATGATCTATTATCTTCTCTTTCTGTATTTATTGTCACTGCATTTTTCTTATCTGAATTTTCAACTTTTGAAAACAACATAAATGATCCAATATATACACCAAAAAATAATATAATGCCACCAACTAAAAAAACAGATTTTTTGATTTTCCTTCTTTTAGCCATAATCTACCCCCGATTAAAAATTATATATATCTATTATATAACTTTTTTAGCTTAATTTTAAGGTTAAATTATTTATTACAACGCTTTTCATTACAGCTATTGCATGGTTCAACATGAACTGTAATTCCTTTTACTATATTTATATCATTTTGAATTTTTTTTTCTAAATTAGTTGCTATATCATGACCACTTGTAACTGTAAGTTTTCCATCAACACATATTACTAAATCTACATATGCACTAGCACCATGTTTTCTAGTTCTTAAGCTACCTAAATTCATAACACCTTCTGTTAATTGAGCTATTTTTTTTATTTCATTTTCATAAGTTTCATCTATTGAAACATCCATAAGTTCATTAACTGCATTTTTTAAAATATCATATCCAACTTTACAAACAAATAGCGCTACTACAATTGATGCTAAAGGTTCTAAAATTTTAAAACCAAGCATAGCTCCACCTATACCCACAAAAGCTGCTATTGATGATAATGCATCTGACCTATGATGCCATGCATCTGCTTTTAGTGCTGGTGAGTTTATTTTTTTTGCTATTCTTATAGTTATTCTATATTGATACTCCTTAATTAATATTGATATTATTGATACAACTAAAGGCAGTAGCGTAGGTATAGCTATCCCTTCAATATTAAATAGTGATTTACTAGCTTCATAACCTATAGATAAAGCTACTCCTACTAAAATTATTGATAATAAAAATGATACCAATGTTTCTGCTTTTTCATGACCATAATTATGTTCCTTGTCAAAAGGTTTGGATGAAATATAATTGCCTATAAGTACACCCATAGAAGTTATTATATCCGATGCAGAATGTAGTCCATCTGCTATCATTACACTTGATTTTCCTAGAATTCCTGCAATTATTTTTATAAATGCAAGAAATATATTCCATCCTATTGCTTTCAATGTTACTTTATTTGCTTCATCATATCTTGTCTCCATTTTTAACCTCCATATAATAATTTTTATTTACAAATGATTTAATTTTACTTTCAATAATAATTATCATTTCTCATAAACATTAAAAATCACCCAGCATATAGCTAGGTGATTTTTAATATTTATTTATTTTATTACCCTTATTTTTAAATTTTAACAATTTTTATTTAATAATTATTTTAGTTTAAAATATGTTTATATTCAATAGTAACTTTAATTTATTTAACAATCTTTCTTGCCTTACAATCTACAAAGCATAACCAATATCCTAGTGAAGTATTTCTAGTATCACATGGTTGATATCTTGTAAATCCTGTATGACCTTTATCTGGTTGTTCTGCCTTTTTACCTGGAACAGCATAAATATAATACTGTCTCTTATTATACTCATCATATTTAACACCAAATAAGTAATGTCTATATTTATAAGATTGCATTACTGCATCACTATACATGGTATAATTTAAAGAATTTATATAGCCTAAATATGGCATCGTATATCCACACATAGTTGTAGGATTAATTTCTATCTTCCACCATCTAGTATTATCAATATAATCAGAAACAAAAGGTTTGACTTCTCTAAAATATTTTAATCCTTTTTTAATTTGTCTTGGCATTAATAAAGCTCCTGCGCTCTTGTGTTGCTCTTTACTTGTTTTATCAGGTGTATAGGTATTTTTAGTATATTGTTTTTCTAAAACTGATTTAGCCTTATTAATTTTCTTTTCAATATAATCATCATTTCTTAATTTAGCACTTTTTCGTCCTTGAGCTGGAGTTTCAATGGGTTCCTCTTCTTGTGCATCTTCTTCATCATCATTTTCAATATCATCATCTTCAACTTCTTCATATATTACTTCTTCATATTCATATTCATCATCTTCTTCATCATTTTCAATATATTCTATTTCTTCATATTCCTCATAAACATTTTCTTCTTCCGGTTCTATATTTTCTGTATCATTATTTTCTTCATCGCCTACTTCAACATATTCTACCTCTTCATATTCATATTCTTCATCATCTTCTTCATTGTTATCTTCTATTTCTTCATATTCATATTGAGGCGGAAATAATATAGCTTCGAAGTTATCTATTTTACTCCCTTTAAAACCTATAAGAGGAACTGCCTTATCTTGTATAACTGCAATTCCCTTTATATCTATGTCATCTTCTCCCATATCTAAACTAAATTCACCTTTACCTTGTTCATTTACATTAAAATTTCCTAAATCTATAGTTTCGTAGTCACTTCTTATTGCTACTACTGAATAACCTTCTTCTACATTTTTTAGATTTTCAGCATATAAAGCTATAACTGATTTTTCATCAGTAACTTCTATTTTAGCAAAAGCCTTTGGAGATACTTTATCTTTTAATCTAAAATTCAAATCTTTTGCTTCTAGCATAATGTAGTCTCTTTTAAACTTTCTTTTTGCCATTCCTTTCTCACCCCTTAACATAATCTCTCAAGAAATTATATGAGATAATTTATTTATTAAGTACTATGAATATTTTTTGAATTTTAATCCATTAAAAAAGCTAGTCTTTCGACTAGCTTAAATTATTTATTTTCATTATGAATTCTATTTACCGCATTTGATAATGAGGCAAACTCTTCTATTGATAAAGTTTCTCCTCTTCTTTTTTCATCTATATTAGCTTCTTTTAATGCCTCTTTTATTTGGTCTTTGCTTAAGAAACCAAGGCCACCTAATGAATTAAGAAGAGTTTTTCTTCTTTGTCCAAAAGATGCTTTAACAGTTTTAAAGAATATATCTTCATTATCAACATGATATATTTGTTCTTCTCTTACATGAAGCCCTATAACTGTTGAATCAACATTTGGTTGTGGCATAAACATGTGTCTTGGAGCTTTTGCAACTATTTCTGTATCACAGTAATATTGAACTGCTACTGATAATGCCCCATAATCTTTTGTATTTGGTTTAGCATTCATTCTATCAGCAACTTCTTTTTGAACCATAACAACTATATCAGTTACTGGTATATCTTCTTCTAAGAATTTCATAACTATTGGTGTTGTTATATAATATGGAAGGTTAGCAACTAATTTTACTGGACCTCCATTTAATTTTTCTTTTACTAATTCTTGTACATTAACTTTTAATATATCTTGATTTATTACTTCTATATTAGGGAAATCTTCTAAAGTTTCTTCTAATATCGGTATTAAAGTTTTGTCTATTTCTATAGCCACTACTTTTTCTGCACTTCTTCCCATTTCTTTTGTAAGTGTTCCAATCCCTGGCCCTACTTCTATTACGTAATCTCCTTCTTTAACTCTTGCACCTTCAAGAATTCTATCGATTACATTTGTATCTATTAAGAAGTTTTGTCCAAGAGATTTTGAAAACTTGAAATTATGTTTTTGAACAACTTCTTTTGTGGCTTGATGTGATGATAATCTATCCATTTTTGTCTCCTTATATACTTTCTATTGCATTATTAAACTCTTCTCTTGAAACTCCATAATTATTTAGTCTGTTTAAGAATTGTTTAGCATTTCCATATCCGATTCCTAGTATTTGTCCTACTTTATCCCTTCTATAAGATGCATCTTCATTTCCAATTAGTCCATTTATCACTAAATCAACTTGCGAAAATTCGCATCTTTTTTCCGTACTTTCAGTTCTAACCTTATTTAAGGCTCTTAATATACTTTCTGGAGATGCATTTTCTATTCCTATATCTCCATCTTTTTTAGCTTCTTCTCTTGGTAAAAATGCATGTTTACACCCTGGTACTTCTGCTGCTATTTTTTTTCTGATTTTTTCTCCTGCAAAATCTGGATCAGTAAAAATTATAACACCTCTTCTTGCTTGAGCTGCTTTAATTCTCTCCATTACACCTTTTGGGAAACCAAATCCTCCAGTAGTTATTAATTCACAGTCTAAAGCTCTCTTTACGGCTGTAACATCATCTCTTCCTTCAACTACGATTATTTCTTTTATCATTTTATATAATCACCTTTTAATCTATTATTATAATTATTTAAATTTCACACTTATTTATAATATCATATCCTTATATTTTACGTTTTTTGATAGATTTAATCAAGGTTTAATATAGGTATTAAATACTCATTCATTTTTATTTTTATGAAAAAATAATTCCAATAAATCATAATTTGATTCATAAAGACATTCATTAAATAGAAAGTTTCCTATTTTTTTATTTTTCATAGCATTAAATATAGGTTTTCTATATTTATAAACTAGTTTCTTAAGCTTTGCACCTTTACTTATATTTTTTGTTATTAAAGAAATTTCTTCAATATATTTATCAACTTCATTTTTATTATTTTCCTTTAAAGCTTTTATAATAACATTAGATGCTTTGATTCCCGATAGCATGGCAAAATATATCCCCTCACCTGTAATAGGATCTACCAAACCAGCTGCATCTCCTACTAATAATAAGTTTTTTGATTTATCAATTGGATTTTTTACATAGTCTCCAAAAGGCAACATTGCTCCTCTAAATTCCTTTTTATCAAAATTTATTCCTAATTTACTTAGAAATTTTTCAAACTCTTTGTGATAATTTAAATTTTTATCATAATTTCCTCCAAAACCTATTGTCAAAGTTTCTTTCTTAGGAAAAATCCATCCATATCCTTGAGGAATTATTCCATAATACAAAGACATATTATTGCTATCATAATTAAATTCATCTCTATTAACTTCTATTTGCAAACAAAAACCATTAGCTTTTACATTTTCCTCTACTAATCCCTTAGTAATTCCAACAGGTCCATCGGCACCTATTATGTACTTGAATTTTATTACTTCTCCTCCATCTAAAATTATCATATTGTGTTCCATATCGATATTAACTACTTTTCTTCCTTCTAGTAATTTTCCACCTTTTTGTTTATATTGTTTTACTAAGTAGTCATCAAAATCAAATCTATTCACCAAATAGGTTAATCTATTTGATTTAATATCAGCTATATGCTTATATTCTAAATATAAACTTGCTCCTTCACTTATTACTGCATTTTCAATATCAAATTCATCTAGTTTCAAAATTTTCATCAATTCAAATGATTTGCTAGTAATTCCACCTGCACAAAGTTTATTTCTAGGAAATTTTTGTTTATCAATTAATACACAGGATATATTATTATTTATAAGATTATGAGCTGCAGCTACTCCTGCTGGTCCAGCTCCTATGATTACAACATCATATTTCATTATTTTCCCTCCTTATAAGTTTTATCCTTATAATCTCCATGTTCTTAATTTTTCAAACAAAATACATAATTAAATTATTAACCAACTTTATATTTGCAATAATTACATCCTTTAGCTACTATTTAGTTAAGGGGTGATTAATATGAAATTTGCAAATCCATTAATTGTTGTCTCTGATATGGAAAAATCTAAGCTATTTTATTCTGAGGTTCTTGGATTAGATGTGGACTTAGATTTGGGTGAAAATGTAACACTAACTGGCGGTATAGTTTTGCAAACAAAAGATTCTTGGCCTAGTCTTATACATAAATCAAAAAATGAAATTTTTTTTGGTGCAAATAATAGTGAATTGTATTTTGAAGAAAATGATTTTGATGACTTTATATTAAGGTTAAAACAAATCCCTAATATATCTTATGTTCATCCTGTTATTGAACATTCCTGGGGACAACGTGTTGTACGTTTTTATGATCCTGATAAACATATTATTGAGGTTGCTGAGGACCTAACTAAAGTTGTACGAAAATTTTTAAATAAAGGTATGTCTGCAGAAACAGTAGCCACTAGAATGGATGTACCTGTAGATTACGTAAAATCTTGCTTATAACATATAAAAAAATTAGGGTGAAGTTCACCCTAATTTTTTTAACATAAGCATTAAAAGTTATATAGCTTTTCTTAATTCAGATATATTCATTGTTTCTATCATTTCTTTCATAATAGCCTTATCCCTCATAAAATTATCATAAACTTTATAAGAAATTTCTTTATCTCCATAAATTCTCCAGTTTCTAACCTCTACTAATTCATATTTTCCATATCCCATAAATCCTAATACATCTTTAAGAGGATATCCTAAGAAAATTCCAATCTCATGAGGAAATTCTTCCGATTGAAGTCTAACAACTAGTTCATTCATATAAGCACTTAACTTATATTCATAAGGATATCCAACAAATTTTAAAAAGTTTACACATTTTTTGTTAGATAAAACTTGTTCCATTGATTTTTCATTGATAAATAGAACTCTTTTCCCTCCATCACGAGTAGTAATTATTCTGTATGTGATTTTTGAACAATTACTAAAGAAAGATTCTATTTGAGTAAGTTTTTCTTTTTTTACATCATCATTTCCAGGAACATTTATGATTTCTGCTGGTTTTGAACCTAAAATCACAGCACCTATCATTTCTAGTATTCTTTTTATATATATTGAATTTGATTTATTGTCACAACATTCTTTATTACATTCTAATTTCATATTATTACCTCCAATTGATAATTATTATCACTTACTCAAATTTTATCACTAATGATAATCATTTTCAACTCTTTTTTAAGTTAATAACAAAAATATAATAAAAAGTAGTATCCTCCCTCTTCATCTAAAACAATATTTAAATATAAAAGTAAAAAATTGATACACCATCTAAACTATATAAGTGATTCAGACCTATAAGTACTTTATTACTTATTGAAACTATTCACTAAATATAACCTTATTTCTTAACACGGATTTAAAAGTTAAGTATCAAATATTTTAAACTAATACTACATAACATAAAAAATAGGCTCTGTTAGCTTACTTCGTGATAATTATAATACAAAAACAACCATAACTTAGTATTTTCAATAATCTAAATACTAAGTTATGGTTATTTAATTTATTGCAATTATTTCATATTATGTTGAAATTTCAAACTCTCCCACCTTATATCCCTCTCCATCTGCTGCCCATTTTATTGTTTTATGATATGTTCCAGTATTTACCCATTGATTCATTTTATATGTTGTAGGAGCTTCATCATCTACAAAAGTTAAGACATCTTCTTCCCCTGTAGATGTATTTGTAATTTTATTTCCATCTTGGTCTAAAGAATCTTCATATTTATATGTTACTACTATCTAAATATTTCTGAAAATTTACCAAATATACTTTCTATAAATTTAAAAATAACAGATTTACTATATTGTGTTGTTGAACCACCAAGTAAAATTTCATCGCTACTTTGTATATCTAGTAACGGCTGTATAGTTTTCACAAAATTCTCTTTACTATATGAAAATTTATCTTTTAATTTACTATCTTTATTCCCTTCAAATACTAATGGTATAAAATATTCATCCTTATCTGTTTCAGCATATAATACATCATAACCTAGTTGTGAAAATCTTATATGAGCAAAATATTTTATATCTTTTATATTCATTTTTCTCATTAATTTGCTTATCTTTTTATGGTCTTTTGATAAGTCAACATTATTACCATCAAGATTACTTCCAACCTCTACAATTTGCCATTGATTTTCTAGTTTATCTACTATGCAAGTAGATACAACTTTTTTATTGTTACTATTTATTATAGGAACATCCCAATAATATGGCGAATTATCTATAGCTTCTTCAATAGTAGTCCCTGCATTTAGTGCATCTTTAATATAATTACTAAATAATACTACTTTATAAGGCTCTCCAAATAATAAGTCTTGTTTATTTTTAACTCCTTTAAAATTACTATTAGTAAGGACATCATCATGTGAAAATAATACTTCTCTAGCATCAATCTTACTATTATATAAAGAGTTTAATATCTGTTCCTTTTCATCTGAATTATCAATAGATTCACTTAATATACTTGGTTCAATATATTCTTCTTTATCTATTACATTCTTTTCAAATGATTTATTATTTTGAGAATTATCAAATTCCATAAGCAAATCATTTGACTTTTTTCCTAAATTTGAATTGTTTTTATTAGAATCTGCATAAGCTGCGAAAGTTAGCATATTTGAGCATACTATACCAAGTGTAACTATACTTGCCAATTTTTTAAATTTCAATTTATATTCCTCCTTTTTGTTTAATGACTACTTGTAAAATAAAGATTGTTGCCAAGACCAAGATGAGTTGTTCTTTAAGTAATCGTATGAAGATGTCTTTGATTTACCATCCCATGGATCATTACGAGTTACTGTACCTGTAATATTATTATAACCTTTGATAACTACAGCATAATTTATTTGATGTTGAACTGCTTGATAACTAAGAGGAATTAGTTTTATAGAATCACTGACATTAGCATATTTTTTGACTCCATCTCTAATGTCATAAATAGTCCCACCCTTATTAAAACTAAATCCATGGATATACTTTGCAATATCCACTTTTATATCTTTAGTATCTTTTTTAAAATATGATTTTATCATAGATGCACTTGTTGCCCAGCAGATATTCTCATAAGGCTGTTGATTATACGCTGGAATAGACAGAGTCTTACTCTCTGCAAAACTTGGTGCAGTAGACCCCAGTATAACAATACATGAAAGAATTCCAGAATATATTATAGATTTTATTCTTTCAATAAATTTACCATTTATTACCTTTTACCTCGATATTTTTATAAATTATCACTAAAAATATAATAATATAATGTTTAATTGGCATTTATTATTGACTTTCTTATAAAATAAAAAAGCATAGACTTACATCCAAATCTATGAAATAAATACCATGTTATTAAAATTTAAATACCAAGAAAAACTTGTACTATGAATTTTATTGTAAGTAAAAAAGACCTATATCAATCTGATATAAGTCTTTTCTTATCTTTATTCTATTCCAAAGAATCTTTTAGCATTTTCTTTAGTTGCTTTACAAACTGTTTCATAAGAAACACCCTTTTCAACAGCTATTGTATCAGCTACAAACTGAACTAATGAAGGATCATTTCTCTTTCCTCTATGTGGAGTTGGTGCCATATATGGAGAATCAGTTTCTATAAATAATCTATCTAAAGGAATTTCTCTCGCAACTTCTTTAGTCTTTTTATTATTTTTAAAAGTAACTGTTCCAGATAAAGATATGAAACAACCCATCTTCACATATTCTCTAGCTAATTCAACACTTCCACTATAACAATGTAGGACACACCCTATTTCTGGACTTTTATACTTTTTGATTATCTCTAAAGTATCACCATGAGCATCTCTATCGTGAATTATTATAGGTAATTTTAGTTCATTAGCTAGTTCAATTTGTTTTATAAACCATTTTTGTTGTATATCTCTTGGATAATTGTCATAGTAATAATCTAATCCAATTTCTCCTATAGCAACGACTTTTTCATTTTCTGTTGCTAATTTTCTTAGAGTATCTATTGCAGTATCATCTAAATCTCCCACATCATGAGGATGAACTCCTACTGCTGCATATATAAAATCATATTTATTAGCAAGTTCTACACTTTCTATAGATGTTTTTATACATGCACCTGGGTTTACAACTAAATCTACACCTTTTTCTTGAAGAGAAGAGATTAACTCTTCTCTATCTTCATCAAATCTCTCATCATTTAAGTGAGCATGTGAGTCGAATAACATAAGTTTATCTCCTTATCTAACTTCACAACCATCATTTGCACCAGTTGCAACTGGTATTACTAAATCGTCTCCGTCATTTCCTGCAGCTAGTATCATACCTTGAGATTCAACACCTCTTAATTTAACTGGTTTTAAGTTGCATACTACTATAACATCTTTACCAACCATTTCTTCTGGTTTGTACCATTTAGCTATTCCAGATACTATTTGTCTAGTTTCTGGTCCTAATTTAACTTGAGAAACTAAAAGTCTATCAGCTTTTGGATGTTTTTCACAAGATAATATTTTACCAACTCTTAATTCTACTTTATCTAATTCTTCTATTCCTATGAATTCTTTGTGCTCTAATGGAGCTACTTCTTCAACTGTTTCTGTTTTTTCTGCAAATAATTCTTCCAATTCTGCTACCTCTTTCTCGATGTCTAGTCTTGGGAATAATGCTTGTCCTTTGTGTACTTTTGTTCCTGGTTTTATTAAACCAAATTCATTAGTACTTTCCCAAGTTGTTATTTCTTCTTGTCCTGCTATTCCTATTTGGTCATATATTTTATTAGCAGTTGTATTCATTATAGGGTTTATTAGTGTAGCTATTATTCTTATAGATTCACATAAGTTGTATAATACTGCATCTAATTTACCTTTGTTAGCTTCATCTTTAGCTAAAGCCCATGGCATAGTTTCATCAATGTATTTATTAGTTCTTCTTACTAATTTCCATACACCTTCTAATGCTTCATGGAATTGCATTTTGTTCATTTGAGTTTCAAATATTTCTCTTGATAATTTAGCTTGTTCTTTTAAGCTTGCATCAAATTCAGTAGCTTCTTTCGGCTCTGGTATTATACCATCATTGTATTTTTCTACCATTGATACAGTTCTGCTTACTAAGTTTCCTAAATCATTAGCTAAATCTGTATTTATTCTTGTTACAAAGTTTCTATGAGTGTAACTTCCGTCTTGTCCGAAAGCAAATTCTCTAAGTAAGAAATATTTAAGTGTATCTATTCCGTATCTTTCGATCATTGGTTCAGGATAAACTATATTTCCTTTTGATTTACTCATTTTATCATTTCCAAATAATATCCATCCATGACCATAAACTTGCTCAGGTACTGGTAAGTCTAGTGCCATTAATATAGCTGGCCATATTATTGTATGGAATCTCATTATTTCTTTACCAACAACTTGTACATTTGCTGGCCAGTATTTTTTGAATTCAGAATCATCTTCTGATAAGTATCCTAAAGCTGTGATGTAGTTACATAAAGCATCTACCCAAACGTATATAACGTGTTTTTCATCAAAAGGTACTTTTATACCCCAGTCAAATGTAGTTCTAGTTACACATAAGTCTTCTAAACCTTTGTCTAAGAAGTTTGCAACCATTTCATTTTTTCTTGATTCTGGGAAACAGAAGTTAGGATTTTGGAATAATTCTCTTAATCTATCTTCGTATTTAGATAATTTGAAGAAATAAGCTTCTTCTTTAGCTAAATAAGTTTCTCTACCACAGTCAGGACATTTATCTCCTTCTAATAATTGTGATTCAGTCCAGAAACTTTCACATGGAGTACAATATCTTCCTTCATATTCACCTTTGTATATATCACCTTGTTCATATAATTTAGTGAATATTTTTTGTATTATTTTAGTATGTCTATCTTCTGTAGTTCTTATGAAGTCATCATAAGATATGTCCATAGTTTTCCATAAATCTTTTATTCCTGCTATCATACCGTCTAAGTATTCTATTTCACTTACACCTTGTTCTATAGCTTTCTTTTGTATTTTTTCACCGTGCTCATCTGTACCAGTTAAGAATTTTACATCATAACCGCAGAATCTTTTAAATCTAGCTATAGCATCAGTTGCTACAGTTGTATAAGTGTGACCTATATGTAATCTTCCACTTGGATAGTATATAGGTGTAGTTACATAAAATGTTGGTTTGCTCATTTTATTACCTCCTCGTGTTTTATTATTATCAATTTATAAATAAAAAAATCGCCGCCTATGGAGTCCATAGGGGCGAGATATTATTCGCGTTACCACCCTAATTTATCTATTTAAAATTTTATACCTTAAATAAAATCAAAAATTTATGATTTAATAGATATACTTAATAGATATCTTAGCAGACTATAACATGTCTAAATGTTTTATCCTAAATTATTTCAGATAAAAAGCTCCAAGGCCATCTTCAGTAATTCTTTTGACACTAGCTTTCACCATACCTAGCTCTCTGTAGAAAAAATCCTTACTTACTCTTCTCTTCTTAGCTTATATTATATTAAATTTTAAATATGTATTATATATTATAATCAAAATAAATCTTTTAATACAATAATATTTTATTACTACGCTTTTAATTTTAGTAAATTTATATTTTATTGTCAATAACTATAATATTAAGTAGCAAATATATACTGATGCTAAAACACCTGCTATATGGCATAATAAAGAGCAAAATAATGTATATCCCGTATCTTTTATTTTTAAACTACCATAGTAAATTGCCATCGTATAAAAAATTGTCTCTGATGCACCCACAATAGTTGCTCCCATTTGTTCTGTTAGTGAATCAATTCCTACCCTTTGCACAAGTTCTGCATATACTCCAAGAGCGCCACTTCCTGACAGTGGCTTTACTATTATTAGTCCTATTAATTCTTTTGGTATATTAAATAATTTTGCCATTGGTGAAAATATGTACTCTAAAATTTCTATTCCTCTACCTGATTTAAAAATTCCTATTGCTAAAAAAATTCCTATTATATAGGGTAATATATGCCATGCTGTTTTCAATCCTTCAATTGCTCCATTTATAAAACTTTCATATATATCTATTTTTTGTTTTTTACCATAAATTATAATAAATAAAATTATTACAGGTATTACTATATTAGAAAAATAATCTAACATTATTTATACCTCCTTTGTAATAATTTACAACTCAAAATACCTATTATTGTAGATATGGTTGTGGCAAATAAAGTTGTTAAAATAATTGA
>JABLTO010130085.1_pt1 | contig 41093 bp, 38 predicted proteins | sample 7160091 | NCBI WGS metagenome assembly JABLTO01 (sample SAMN14651225, study PRJNA627086) | human gut metagenome | isolation source: feces | host: Homo sapiens
ATACTGTATAGGTTAAGGATCCCTATCCTGCCTGCCAGTGTATCTCTTATTTTTTTCATCATTTTATATTGCTGAGAGCCGGTAAGCCAGAACAATCCTTTTTCATCAGATTCATCACACATGATTTTAATCTGCTCAAAAAGTTCGGGAGCCTTTTGCACTTCGTCAATGAGAATGGGCGGCTTGTACGTCTGGAAGAACAGTACAGGATCAGTCTGTGCCAATTCTCTTGCCATAATATTATCAAGCGACACATAGGTTCTGTCAGTCCCTTCACACAAGTGCTTCAGCATTGTAGTTTTGCCAACCTGTCTTGCACCGGTTACAAGGACAGCCTTAAAGAAACCATTCAGTTTCATAAATTTGCGTTCAAGTTCTCTTGTAATATATGCCACGATTCAACACCTCATTTTTATGATAATCTAAAGTTAAATTTATTTTATCATAAGTTTTGCGTTTTGTCAATATAATATGCTAAGTACACAAGTTTATTTGTCATCCCATCTTTAGGCTTGCATTTTCAAAAGAAATCTGATATAATATTTATATAAGTATCAGTGATTACTAAAAAGTAATTATAGTTATCTGGTTATCATAGTGTCTGAGAGCATAGCTTTCAGGCACTTTTTTTGTCTTCTGCATCTGGCATAGATGCACAGAAAAGGTGAGACGGAGGTACATACTCCTCCGTTCAGCTTATAAAAATTTCATGACTATTTTAGCCACAAAACGCTCAGGGATTCTAAATCCTTTGAGCGTTTTTTATATAGATCGGAGTCTTATGGCTCCCCCAACTCTATTTATCGGGGAGCCACTGGCCTACCCCGTTTATATATAAATTATCATAACAGGAGGTAGGTTTTATGTTTCTTATCATAAAAGCAATCACCAATGTCCCGGATCTGGTAATTGACTTTGTTGAGGTCAGATTACAATCCGGTAAAATAGTCTCTTTAAACTGGGACAGAAGCAGCATAGATCGCTGTGATGAAAAATTTGTCGGTGAATATGAGGATGTCTGCTTTGATGAAGAATCTGCAGACGGTAAACTGGGTGAATTACATGGTATGCAGGTCACAGGGGTTGGTCTTTATTCTGAAACACACAGCGCTGCCGATATTACGATTAAAGAGATGTTCTTTGAGGATCAAGGAAATACTATTTCCTTTGCCGGTATTCTGTTTTCGGGGAAAGCGAGGGATGCAAATGGCTGATACGTTTATCATTGTTGTGAAAAGAGGCATGGTTCAGGAGGTTTACAGCTTGAATCCGTGCCAAACCGAAATAGAGATTATTGATCTTGATTGCAACGGTTCAGATCCTAATGCAGAATATGAAGCAATGGAACGACTAAAGGCGGTCAGACAATGTCTTTATAAATTATACTGAAAGGAGTTTGCATATGGATGCGAATAAGTACAAAACAAACTATGAGCGAATGCTTGAATTGATCAGGCGGCTAAAGGATGCGGATATTGCTTATTACCGCGATGACAATCCGGTTATGAGCGATCGCGATTATGACGCTTTAATGGACGAGCTGAAAAGCTTCGAACAGGATACTGGACTGATTCTTTCCGGATCTCCTACCCAGAAGGTATCAGGCGAAATCTTAGAGGAGCTAACTCCTGTACGTCACACCAGACCGATGCTGTCTGCTGATAAAACCAAATCAATAGACGATTTGATTAAGTTTGCAGATGGCCGGGATGTCATTTTATCTTGGAAAATGGATGGATTGACATTGGTTCTGCGCTATAACAACGGACTGCTGGAGCAGGCAATTACCCGCGGGCGTGAAGGGATTATAGGAGAAGATGTAACCCATACGGTCAGGACATTTATGAATGTTCCTTTATCTATACCGAGCCGTGCTCAATTTGAGGTTCGGGGTGAAGGCGTCATTTCGTGGGAGAATTTTGAGAAAATCAATCTCAGTCTGGACGAGCCCTATCGCTCGCCGAGAAACCTGGCAGCCGGAAGTGTCCGGAAGTTAGATGCAGCCGAAGCCGGAAAACGTCATCTGGAGTTCTTTGCTTTTGATTTGGTGACTGATATGCAGCTTGGCACAAAGCACGAGCAACTGGAATTTTTAAAGCATAATGGTTTTACCGTTGTGCCGTATTTGAGATTATCTGCTGCATCGCTAATTGAGCTTACAAAAGCAATTGAACAGGCAGATCCAAAAAAGTTCGGTTATCCGGCAGACGGTTTGATTCTGGAGTATGATGACATTGCTTACGGAAAGAGCCTTGGGGCCACTGGCCATCATGAGAATCGCATGATTGCTCTGAAGTGGGAAGATGAATTGTTTGAAACCCGGTTTCTTGGAGCGGAGCTTGCTACCACAAGAACCGGTATGGTAAGTATCACTGGTTTATTTGAGCCTGTAGAAATTGACGGCGCAACAGTAAGCCGCGCGTATTTGCATAACCTGGATGTTTTTGACGAATTTCAGTTTGGTATTGGCGACAGCATCAAGGTTTATAAAGCAAATATGATTATTCCGCAGATCGCTCAAAATGATACGCAAAGCAATACATTCACACTTCCCATGACCTGTCCTTGCTGCGGCGAGCATTTGAGTGTGAAACATACTACCGGCGGAACACGCCAGTTATATTGCGAAAACCCTCATTGTGCAGCAAAACTTGTTCAGAAATTCAATCATTTTTGTGAGAAGACCAGAATGAATATCGAAGGTCTTTCTGCAACTACGCTTGAAAAATTCATTGGACATGGGTGGATTCGTAACTTCGGTGATTTATACGATTTGGAAAAACATCGGGAAGATATCATTAACACAGAGGGATTCGGAGTAAAATCATATGAACGTCTGCAGGCGTCCATTGAAAAGAGCCGGCACTGTACGTTGGCACAATTCATTGCCGGTCTGGGGATTCCTATGGTCGGCCGACACGCCGGACGAGATCTGGACCGCTACTTTCATGGATCTTGGGAAAGCTTCGAGCAAGCGATCCGTGATGGGTTTGATTTTACGAAGCTCCCTGATTTCGGTGAAACAATGCACAACAACATCTATACATGGTATGCGGACAAAGAAGAGGAAGCACTTTGGAGACCGCTGCTTGAAAAAATTGAATTTATAAAGGAGAATCTTACTATGAGCATCAAAATAACACCCTTATACGGAAAAACAGTCGTAGCGACCGGAAAGCTGGAAAATTACACTCGTGACGGTATACAATCCAAATTACTGGAACTTGGTGCAAAGCCAGCTAACTCGGTTACTAAAAAGACAGATTACTTGATTGTCGGCGAAAAAGCTGGAAGCAAACTGACCAAGGCGCGTCAGCTTGGTATCCCGACTTTGAGCGAACAGGATTTTGAAGAACTTATTTCAGGTTGATCCCGGTCTGACCGGAACACAAACAAGGCGGAGCCATCGGCTTCGCCTTTTCATTTTCAGACAAAGGAGCAAATTCTATGGACGAAATTAAACTGGATTTGCCGGATGGGACCGTCCTTCGGGCCGTTGCATGTCCCGATCCGAACTACCCGGCAATCAACTTATACTGGACAAACAGCGAAACGGGTCTGGAAGAAGAAATTTGTTTCGCCGAGTACAATCCCGAGCAGAGCCCTTGCCACAAACTTTGTATCGGTGCGTATCGTTCCGACCGGGACGACACAACATATTACGAGCCATATATGGCGGAAAGGAATGTTTTATGAAAAGCAATAATCAAATCAAAATTGATGACCTGTGCATAGATTTATCAACATTAAAAAGCAAAGAAGAACTTATTGCACAATTTGAAGAAAATGGTGCTACCCATTCCTCTTTAATGGATTTTTGTGAAGAATATTTGGAACGATACCATAATGAGCTGTGCTGGAACTATCCTATCACAGATGAACTGCATTTGGGCATGTTTTTTGTCCTGGTAAGCGAAGGTGTTTTTTGTATCCCGTATGACGAAGTAGATGATATGGTATACGAAACATTCTGTATTGAGGATGCTAAAATGCTTGATGCGGATTCCTTGGACAATTTCATAAGTGATTGGTATCGGTATGACAGAGATTTAAAAAATGCAATGTACGAAATGCAAACTTATCTACATAGGAGGAAAAAACATGAGCAGTAAAATTGATTGGGTTATTCATTATTGCACAAATGGGGTTTGCGATGACTGCGGGAAGACGGAATCTGATTTTCTGCCATATGCATGCAACGCACACACTCATGGTATGGACAATTACGGGCACATGGACTTTCAAATTGTTTTAGCTCTATCGCCAGAAGAGGTTTGTCGTATCTTAAACACTCTTGGTCAAAGAGTTCAGGCAGGAGAAAGGTTCAAGGCAGGCGATTATGTTTCCGGAATTTACTTGGACTGCGACATACGGTTAGATGAGTATGAGGAAACAGGGCGACAGGTTCTGCGTATTGTGATTCCCGATCGGAACAATCGTTACCCGGAGCATCCCGCTTGTATGCCACCATACCCGCTTCAATTGTTAAAAACGGATAACCTTTATTGGAAAGGAGACTCAGGAACATGTTCATAAATCTATATCAAATAAATTCCGAACTGGACAATGACAGACTGATGTTTTGTAATCTGAAAACCATTCTAACGGCAAACGGCAATCAGATACCGGCACATTTATATGAATGTGTTTTTAGCGGCGAGCTTGATGTTCAAGATGCTGAAGACGTATTTAGAATATTTAATTTAGAACAGCCCAAAGACTACCGAGGTCGTTCTATGTCTGTATCAGATGTTGTTGAGTTTGTACACACATCAAATAAGAGTGATTTCTATTTCTGTGATTCCATTGGTTTTGCACAGGTAGAGTTTGATAAACAATCTGCCAAGTGCCTCATTGTTAATCATGATTATGAAATGGATTGTTGAAGAATGAAAGTGTTTATAGCAAGGCTGGTCTCGGCTATGGTATCAAGAAAAATTTCATTCCAATACAGCACTTTATTCAAATCATTGCATCTTAGTATGATATAGTAAAGAGAGCTTGTGTTAGGAGGCTCTATAACATTTCAAGGAGGAAAATAGCATGGATGAAAGATTAAAAAATATATATGACCATTTTGATAGCTTAAAAATAGGCTTGGATGAACAGTTTAAATTTAATTGTACGATGTGCGGTAAATGCTGTATAAATCGTGAAGACATTTTATTGAATCCAAAGGATTTATTTAATCTGGCGAAGGAATTAAATTTGACCCCTCCACAGGTGGTCGATGCTTACTGCGAACCCTATATAGGGGGAGACTCAAGGTTTCCGCTTGTCAGACTAAAGCCAAGAGGCTCTATCAAACGTTGTCCATTATTAAAAGATCGAAAGTGTTCTGTACATAATGCAAAACCAACCGTATGTGCGATGTTTCCAATCGGTCGATGCGTTGCATCGGAAATCAAACCAAGTAAAAAAAATACTGATGACAAATTTCTGATAGGAGAAATACAATATATTTTCTCTGACCCGCATTGTGGTGATTATTCAAAAACTTATACTGTACGCGAATGGCTGCAAGAATTCAATTTAGAGCTGGAAGATGAATTCTTTATCAAATGGAACCAGACATTGATTCGATGTCAACCTGCCATAAAAAAAGCAGAAAAACGCTTTGCTCCTCAAACAATGGATATGCTTTGGAACGCGGTATATATCTGCTGTTATCTGGACTATGATATGTCAAAGGATTTTATGCAGCAGTTTATAGACAACATTGAGAAATTGAATGACCTTATGGACATGATAAACCATCGGTAAAAAATGAACATTCTGGAGGGAAAATCATGTCAGAAGAGCGAAATAAAAATCAAATCACACGCAAGGACGCCAGAGGATGTTTTGTTGAAAGCCTAAACGACGCATTTGTCATTGGGAAAACCCATCTTGCTTTTGCATCATACGACCTTTCAAAACCTGCCGGGCAGCGTCAGACAAACAATGTCCACATCTATATCAGTGTGGACGAATTTCTTGAGTTGTGCCGTAAGCTGGAATGCGGTGAGCTGAAGTATATGATGCAGACAAAAAGGAAATCGGCTGACAAGACACCACTGTACCAGTCTCTTGGAGGAACGTCTGCCGAAAATCTCAAAAAGCAAAAGCGTTCCCGGCCTGACGGAAAAAGCCTGTCACGAACGTTGCAGCTGATCTGCGGAAGCAAGTCCGATTTTCTCCTTGTGGCTGACAGCGGCCCGGGTGAAACGGACACCAAAGGGCTGATCGTTCCCAAATTCGGGAATAAACCGGAAAATCATGTGGCAGTCAGTCTGTCGTTTCAGTCTTTGAGTGAGTTATTCTTGCTTACAAAAACGCATTATATAGCGTGGCTGTCAGCGTGGTACGTGAACTGGACAAATAATAAGATGTCATCACAAGACACATCTTGTTCTGCCTCTTACCCAACTGAAAATCACTCGGAATCACCTAACATACCGATGCCGTTGTTTTGAATTATAACGAATAACAAATCATAAAAATATGAGAGATACAGATTAATTGTTGATCTGTATCTCTCTTTTTTGATTAAAAGATCTATATACCCCAGTCCTGACTCATCATCTGGAGCTTTACCATGTGCGGATATATTTTTCCGTTGTTCATTAGTTCGTCGGGACGTCCCTGTTCAGCGACGGTGCCGCCTGAAAGCACGATCACCTTATCGGCGCCGCTCACCGTCCGCATACGATGTGCGATAACAAGCACCGTCTTGTTTTTTATGAGCCTTGAAAGCGCTGCTTGTATCAGTGTCTCGTTTTCAACGTCAAGGCTTGCCGTTGCCTCGTCCAATAAGATGATCGGCGCGTCCTTTAAGAATGCTCTTGCGATAGAGATACGCTGGCGTTCGCCGCCCGACAGCTCGCAGCCGTTCTCACCGATCATGCTGTCATAGCCGTTCGGAAGTTTGTTTACAAACTCCTCGCAGTTGGCAAGCCGTGCCGCGGCTATGACCTCCTCGTCGGTTGCGTCCTTTTTCCCGATCCTGATATTTTCCTTTACGGTGTTGTTGAATAATGTAACATCCTGAAACACGATGGAATAGAGCGACAGCAGTGTTTCCGGCTCTATTTTTGATATATCCATACCGCCAACCGTGATCTTTCCCTTGTCAATATCCCAAAAGCGTGCAGCAAGGCGGGATACCGTAGTTTTTCCTCCGCCGGAGGGGCCGACAAGAGCCGTGACCTCACCCTGCTTTGCGGTGAACGACACATCTTTCAATACGGTCTCGCCTGTGTTGTACGCAAAGCCAACATGCTCAAACTTAATATCGCAGCCGTGGTTTGTTATCACATTCGAGCCGGTCTGGACGGGACGGTCGAGTATTTCATTCATGCGGTCAATATTTGTCCTTGTGGAGATGACCGCCGCAAGATTCTGGAGTGCCCCCTCCAGCGGTGAATAAAGCCTTGAGGCAACGAGCAGGAACATAAAGAAGAGGGGAATGTTTATTTCTCCGCGTATAAGCAGAACCGATCCGACAAGCGCCACTGTGGCAATGCCGAATTTTAATATAAGCGTTGACGAGACGACAAATAGCGCTGTTCCCAGCTCGGTTATGATATGCCGTTTTTCGGCGTAGTCTATCTTCTTGTCAAGCCCTTTAAGATAACGCTTTTCGGCATTGTTGGCCTTCAGGTCCTGCAGGCTTTCGATACACTCTTGAACCCCGGTCTCAAGTGCGACATTTGCGGCAGAGGCTTTTTTATTAAAGTACCCTTGAATACGCGCCGAAAAGAGCGTTATCGCAAAAGCGACCGGCAGCACCCATACAGCCGCCAAAGCCATACGCCAATCATAGAAAAACAGGCATACGGCAATAAGCGTTGTGGAGATGACCGAGCCGGCAAGGGCCGGAACGTAATGGGAAAATGCCGTTTCGAGAGTAGCGCAGTCACCCATGACCGAATTTGTCAGATCGGCAAGGTCCTTTTTCCCGAAGAAAGAAAGCGGTATCTTTCGCAGCTGCTCGGCAAGAGTTATACGCCGCACGCCGCTTTCCACATATGTAGCAAGATATGTGGCGTTGTACTGAAAATATGTCACGACAAATATGAGCGTAAGGCAGATAAGCGCGCCAACAGTGTAAAAGACTATCCTGCCGCCGGTTACGCCGCCGTTCATCATGTCGATGACGAGATAATATAAAAGTCCGACGGGCAGCATGAATGATATATCCTGTGCAACGCAGGCAAGGCAGCCCTTTATCAGATCGACCGCGCCTTGTCTTGACAGTGCAAAGCGTCTTTGAAGCTTTTTTATCATAACTGTTTTTCCTCCTTTTCTATTTTCCAGTCCGCAGATTTTGAATAATTCTCCCACATATGCGCAAATATTCCGCCTTTATCCATAAGCTCGGAGAATGTGCCGCTTTCGGCTATACTGCCCTCACTCATTACGCAGATGCGGTCCGCGTTTGTTACTGACGACAGCCTGTGAGCTATCATTATGACCGTCTTGCCCTTTGAAAGTGCCGACATCGCCTGCTGTACACGTACCTCATTGTCGGGGTCCGCAAAGGCTGTCGCCTCATCAAGGATCAGGATAGGCGCGTTTTTGAGCACGGCTCTTGCTATGGCAACCCTCTGCTGTTCACCGCCCGAAAGGTATATGCCGTTCGCTCCCACGACCGTATCTATGCCGTCTGGCAGCTTTGCGATTATATCGGCGCACTGCGCCGTTTCCAAAGCGTGCATTACTTCTTCTCTTGACGCCTCCGGCCTTGCCATCCTCACATTTTCAAGTATCGACGCCTTGATAAGACGGCTGTTCTGGAATACGAACGATACTGTGTCCATAAGCTTCTCCTTGGGAATGTCACGTATATCCGTGCCGCCAATGAGCACGCGTCCTTTTTGCGGGTCAAAAAACCTTGTGATGATATTCGCAAGAGTCGTCTTACCGCCGCCCGAAGGGCCGACAAGCGCCGTTGTCTCTCCAGGTTTTATCGACAGGGAAACATCGTTTAAGGCGTTTTTTACACCGTCGTAGCTGTAGCTCACGTGCTCGAGCGAAACGGAATTATCGGATGGAATTCTGCCGCGGCTGCTTTCTGAAAGCGGCTTTTCGCCGAGCACTTCATCTATCCTGCCAAGCGCATCGTTTACGATCATCGCATCCTCGCTCATGAACATTATCTTTGTGAGCGTAGTACTGATCACGGGAGTTATGACGATATAGAAGATAAGATTTAAGAGCAGGTCATTCGTTACGCCGCCCCGTGAAAATATGATCGCTCCGGCTATCAAAAACGCGAATACTCCGTTTATCGCCGTGGTGTAAAACATCATTGGCAGGCGCAGCGCCTTTGTGTAGGCTATGACCCATTTTTCGTAATTGTCTATGGACGCCTTAAAGCGCTTGAAAGAAAATACCGTCTGGCCAAATGTTTTCACAACAGGTATGCCGCGGACGTATTCTACCGCCTCGTTGGACATATCGGAAAGCGAGTTTTGATATTCTTTCATTTTTTGCTCCATGCTCGCGCCCGTCATCTTAGTCATTATCATAAATCCTAAAACAACAGGGACAAGGCTTAAAAGCCCGAGCCGCCAGTCGAACACAAGCAGCAGAAACAGCAAACCTATCGGCGTTGTGATTGCTCCGGCCTTGTCCGGCAGCCTGTGCGCCAGATACGTTTCGGCAGCGGAGCTTGAATCGTTTACTATCCGCCGCAGCTTTCCGCTGCCGTACTTTTCCGTGATACCCAAGGGCAGCACGGCAATATGGCGCATAAGCGCCTTTCTGATATTTGAGGCAATCCTAAATGCGCTCAGATGTGAGCACATCAGTGCCGCTATGTACACGATAATTGATACTACCGCAAACAGCACTGCCGACCAGCCGTAGCTTACGACATTCGCAGCTTTTGAAAAATCGGGCGACACCTCAAGTATGTCATGGATGATGCGCCATATATACCAGAACGGCACCAGTGCAAGCAGCGCGCTTAAAGACGACAGCACCCACGAAAGATATGTAAGTATCCTGTGCCTGCCGGCATAGCTCATCAGCCTTGATAAGTTAGATTGTTTCTTCATCAAAGGAACCTCCTCGTAAATTTTTTATGATAAAAACGGCACGTATCCGTTTAATATCCAAGCTAAATAAAGGTTAGTTAAAGCTAACCGCGGGTCAAAAATTATAGGGCTTTACTGCCCCATAATTTTCATCCATCCGGCGGTGTAAAAGGCGCGCATTTCTTTCAGATAATGCTCTGCCCGATCGAGCGGCATTTCGTGTATGATAAGCTCAAAAAAGGTGTTGAACATTCCGGTGATAAGGATATGCTCAAGATGTTCGTCTATAGGCGAGGAGGGTCTGCCGAGAGCCTCAAGCACCTTCAGATATTCGTGCGTGCCCTCCGTCTCGATCTCTACCATCTTGTCAACAAGTCCAGAAAATCTTGTGCCTTCCGAGCTGCACAGTATGAGCTTGAATGCGCCCAGATGCTCGTAGGCGTAATGGAGCATTTCATGCATACATGCACCAGAAATATTGCTAAGCATTTCGGGCTGTTCCTCCAATGGAAGATCTGCAAAATCGGTCTGTGCCTTGATAAAGCAGCTCAGAAAATATTCATACTGTTCTCCCACAAGCGCCTCGAACAGCTCTTCCTTGCTCTTAAAATATCCGTAAAACGCGCCGGTCGTAACGCCTGCTGTTTTAACGATATTCCGCAGCGATGCCGACAGAAAGCCTTTTTCCCGAAACTCTTTTTCCGCCGTCGAAAGGATAGCATTTAATGTCGTCTGTTCAGTTTCGCTCATATTTACCTCCGTATAACGGTGTTATATTACACTGTTATATTATATACCCAAGAAAGAATTTTGTCAAGAGCTTATTAAAAATTTTACTGCGGTAAATCATATTTTTGTTCACTGTGTAATATTTATGATATGCTTATTGACAAGCTACTTCTGAGGAAGTACAATATTAATGTAGTATGCAATGAAAAAGATAAATATGAAATATGAGGAAACAAGTATGAGAAAAGCTGAACAAAATGAAGTAATGGCTGTTGCCGCATTTATGGCAGAACAGTTTTTAGAAAAAGAAGAACTACAGACAATGTTTGCCGGTATCGAACCTGTGAAGGCGAAAAAGATTGCTGTTGAATTGATATACTTTGAATTGATGTACATTATCCGGCATGGTGACATTTATGTGTATGATGAGAATATCAGCGGTGCGATCGTTGGAATTGAATATAAATATACATCGGTATTTCGTCGGCTTTCAATGATACTTCAGGGAAACCGCTTCCTGCAAAGTATTCCCAAAGATGATCTTGCCGTTATAAAGAAAAATTCTGTGACAGTCAGCGAAGCTCACAGCAGAAAATGGTTTAAAAAATATTGCAAAAATCCATACTATCTTGTCCAGTTTGGCATTGCGAAAGAAAAAAGGGGAACCGGAATTGCACGCAAAATGCTTGAGCAGATATTTGAACGGGCAAAACAGAGCGGGAACCGGTATATTGTTGTGGAAACGCTGACAGCTTCTAATGTGCCTATGTATGAGCACTTTGGGTTTGAGCTGAAGGAGGTCTACGAAACAAAAAACGGGAAGTTGACAGAATACCGAATGCTAAAGCAAATTTAAACTGTCGGAACAGATTTGAAGGTGAATATAATGTGTAAAATTTTATTATTAGAAGATGATGTCAGTCTGATAGACGGATTGGTCTATTCTTTGGAGCGGAACGGGTTTTCTTTGGATGTGGCGCGCACAGTCAAAGACGCAGAAAATTATTTATTGAAACATGAATATGATTTGTTGCTGCTCGATGTGACGCTTCCCGACGGAACGGGCTTTGAAGTCTGCGAACAGGTGCGCAAAATAGGAAGTGACGTGCCTATTATCTTCCTTACAGCCGCAGATGAGGAGATCAATGTGATCCGCGGCTTGGACAGCGGCGGTGACGACTATATCACAAAGCCGTTCAAGCTGGGCGAGCTGTGTTCCCGCATCAAAGCGCTTTTGCGGCGCGCCGGGATGAAAACAAAAAAGGATACATCCGTTCTTCATGCCGGGGATATTACGATTGATCTGTTGTCCAGCCGTGTATTGTTCAAAAACAAAACGCTTGACCTGACAGCGGCGGAATACCGGCTGCTCTGCCTTTTGATACGCAATGCAGGTCTTGTAGTCACACGCAATCAGATATTGGACGAGCTCTGGGACGGTTCAGGCAATTTTGTGGACGACAATACGCTTTCTGTATATATCCGCCGTCTGCGTGAGAAAGTAGAAACGGATCCGTCACATCCCGAACACCTTATGACTGTGCGCGGCTTCGGTTACCGATGGAACGAGGTGGAGAAATGAGATTTTTATATGAAAAGCAGTCAAGGCGGTTCTGTATTGCGGTACTTATTTTAATACTTTTGGCCGGCATCGGCAGCGTTTTGCAATCAAGGATATACGGCGCAAGAATACAAAGCATGATGATCGAGCATGACACGGCGGTCGTTTCGTCGCTTTTGGAGCAGGGCGTCGAAACAGATATCATCGCCGCAGCCATTACAAACGACAGCAGCACGGAGCAAGGGACAGAGCTTCTGAACAAACTGGGAATTTCCGAAGCAACGGACCCGCGTATTCTGGAGAATATCAATGACGTACAAAGCCTTATGGCTACTGCAGGCCTTGTTGAAACAGCAGTGCTTGCCGTGCTGCTGTTTCTTGCTATTTTCTCTTTTCTTATAAAACGCGACAGGCTTTACAGGTCTGCAATCGGCACGGTAATAAACTTCACCGACGGGGATTTTTCATCCCTGCTTCCGCAGCAGGATAACGGCACGGTTTATCAGCTGTTTTCAAGGATCAACGCAATGGCGACGGCGCTGAAAGCAAAGCAGGAAACTGAAACCGAAGCGCGGGAATTTTTAAAAGGTACTGTATCGGATATTTCCCATCAGCTCAAGACCCCGCTTGCCGCGCTGTCTATGTATCAGGAGATCATACAAAACGAGCCTGATAATACAGAGACGGTCAAAACCTTTTCTCAAAAATCGACGGCTGCCCTCGGCAGGATCGAGCATCTGATTAAAACGCTTTTGAAACTGACACGCCTTGATGCCGGTGGGATAGAATTTCACAAGTCGGAATATATGATTGGTGAAGTTGTTTCACAATCAGTTGAAGAGCTTAGCGACAGGGCGAAAAATGAAAATAAAGAATTGCAAATATCCGGAAATCAAAAGGATATAATCCGATGCGATATGGAGTGGACACGTGAGGCTGTCGGGAATATTGTCAAAAATGCTTTGGATCATACAAAAGCCGGCGGCATGATACAAATAAGCTGGGATGAGACGCCGCTGATGTTCCGCATCTCTGTATCGGATAACGGGGACGGTATTGACGAAGAGGACATCCATCACATTTTTAAACGCTTTTACCGAAGCAAAAAGTCTTTGGACACACAGGGTATCGGCCTCGGTCTGCCTTTGGCAAAATCTATCGTAGAGGGCCAGGGCGGAACGATCTCCGTGCAGAGTGAGATCGGAGCCGGAACGACTTTTGTGTTATCATTCCCCAGATAACCTTACAAAATTGTAAGCTGAAATTCATCTGATTGTAAGCTAAGTACCGTATCATATGGATATAAGGAGGTTTTATGCAATGGAAATACTAAAGGTACAGAACTTATCCAAAACCTATGGTGCGGGAGAAAACGCGGTGCATGCCCTGCGGGATGTATCTTTTGCAGTAACAAAAGGTGAATTTGCGGCAATTGTCGGGGAATCGGGCTCCGGCAAGAGCACGCTCTTAAACTGCATCGGAGCACTGGACGATCCAACCTCGGGCAAGGTGTATCTCAATGATCAGGACTTATTCTACATGAAGGAGCAGCAGCGGACGGTCTTCCGGCGGCGCAATATCGGGTTTGTGTTCCAGTCGTTTCAACTGATACCCGAGCTGAATGTGGAGCAGAATATTATGTTTCCGCTGCTTTTAGATTATCAAAAGCCCGATAAAAAATCGGTAGACGAGATCCTTGACATGCTGGGGCTTACTGACCGACGCGGCCATCTGCCAAGCCAGCTATCGGGCGGGCAGCAGCAGCGCGTCGCCATAGGCAGGGCGCTTATAACAAAGCCTATGTTGATTTTGGCGGACGAGCCAACTGGAAATCTGGACAGCAAAGCCAGCCGCGATGTCATGGATCTTTTGACCACCGCCTCAAGACGGTATAGTCAGACAATTCTCATGATTACGCACAATACGGGTTTGACGTCTTCTGTGGACAGGGTGCTCCGCGTAAGCGACGGCTGCCTGACGGATCTGGGAGGGAAACAGAATGAAAAGCTATCTTAGTCTCATTCCCATCTCCGCCAAGGTACACAGACGGCAAAACAGAATGACGATCATTTGTATTATCCTTGCCGTGTTTCTTGTTACCGCTATTTTCAGTATGGCGGAAATGGAGCTGCGCAGCCAGCAGATACGCGCGATAATCAACTATGGAAACTGGCATATCGGAATAAAAAATCTGAGCGATGAGGATGCGGCGATTTTGGCAGAACGGCCGGATGTTCAAGCATTTTCTCCATATGAAGCGCTGAATTACCGGCTGCGGGATAATTACGAGCTTGGCGGCAAACAGGTCGCGATCTGTGCCGTGGGTGAAGACTTTGTAACCGATATTTATCCTGACGGGCTTGCAGAGGGCGCGTTTCCCGATTCGGAAAGTGAGGTTATCCTGACATATAACGCAAAGGAAGCATTGGGGACAGCGATCGGTGATACTGTAGACATCACGATACCGACAGGCGATATTATTCAATATACGGTGTCCGGTTTTGTAACGGATACGATCATGACCGACCGCGCCGATGCGATCGCCGTGCTCATGCTGCCCAGACCGTTCAAAGAAATATGCGCAAAGGTACAGGACCGCGAGCTTACTGATATCGATATGATGTATTATGTGCAGTTTAAGGACAATGTTAATATCGCAAAATCGATTCAGGATGTAAAAACACAATTCAATCTGACAAATGACCAAGTTGGTGAGAATACTGCTCTGCTTGGGGCAATGGGCTACAGCGGCAGTTATGTGATGCAGGGGCTTTATGTTATAGCCGGTGTGCTGTTTGTTCTCGTGCTTACCGCTGGCGTACTGATGATTGCCAGCAGTATGAACAGCAATATCGCGCAGCGGACCGAATTTTTCGGAATGCTGCGTTGTATCGGCGCGGAGAAAAAGCAGGTCATGCGCTTCGTACGGCTGGAAGCACTCAATTGGTGCAAAACAGCGATCCCGATCGGCGTAGGGATAGGCGTGGTTCTGACTTGGACGCTGTGCGCGGTGCTGCGGGCTTTGAGCGCAGGATTTTTCTCAACGCTTCCAGTGTTCGGCGTAAGCATCAGCGGCATCATTATGGGCATTATTGTGGGCTTGCTCACCGTGCTCATAGCGGCGCAGGCTCCGGCAAAAAAAGCTTCAAAGGTATCGCCGCTTGCAGCCGTGTCCGGAAATACCGGTCAAGTGAAAAATATCCGCCGGGCGGCAAACACAAGGCGGATGAAGATCGAAACGGCGCTCGGTATTCACCACGCAAAACAGAATAAAAAGAACCTGTTTTTGATGTCAGGCTCCTTTGCCGTCTGTATTGTGCTGTTCTTGTGCTTTTCCACACTAATAGACTTTATGAATCATGCGCTTACGCCGCTTCGCCCATACACTCCTGATGTTTCCATCGTAAGCAAGGATAATACCTGTTCCGTCCCAAAGGATATAGTTACAGAGCTGTACGGGAGAGAGGGGATCAAGCGGGTATTCGGAAGGATGTTTGCCTACGATATACCTGCCGAAGTCAACGGCGAAGCGAAAAATGTCATGCTGATCTCGTATGAGGCGTATCAGATGAACTGGGTGGATGAAGAACATTGGGCATCAGATCGTGTCGGCTTTGAAAAAGTTGTGAAGGATACGGGCGAAGGCTATGTAATGGTATCATATAAAGAACAGAATAACATAAAAGATGGAGATGTTATATCAACATCGCTTGGCGATCTGACGGTTGCGGCAACCTTATATGTCTGCCCGTTTACCGGCGATGAGGACACTGTTGTGCTTGTCTGCTCCGAGGCGCTTTTTACCAAATTGACCGGAGAAACCGATTATACAATCATAGATGTTCAGTTCAGTTTCGGCGCTTCGGAAGAGGACGTGGAAGCGGTCCGCGCATATGCAGGTCAAGATTATACTTTCTCGGATCGGCGTTTGGATAATCAGGAAGCAGCCGGCGCATACTATTCGTTTGTTCTGTTCATCTACGGATTTCTCGCGATTATTGCCATGATTACGGTATTCAATATCATGAACAGCGTTTCCATGAGCGTGTCGGCAAGAATGAAGCAGTACGGAGCGATGCGCGCGGTCGGTATGGACATGGCACAGATGAAACGAATGATCTATGCTGAGACCTTTACTTATGCGATTTCAGGCACACTCGCAGGCATAGTATTAGGAATACCTCTCCACCGGTTCTCATGGCAAAACCTGATCTATAATCAATGGAAGGATCCTTGGATATTCCCTGTGCTTGCATTGATCGTTATTGTTTCGTTGGTGATCGTATCCTGCATATTGGCGGTACGGAACCCATTAAAACGCATTGAAAACATGTCGGTAGTTGATGTGATTTCCGAACAGTGAAAAGTGATATAAAAACAACCGGGACGCTTATTTGCGTCCCGGTTGTTGCTTATGATTTTGTTGCTTATAATTTAGTTGGCTTACCAGATACGCACCCGATCTTCGGGAGCAACCCACATACCGTCGCCTTCTTGGATATCAAAGGTTTCATAAAATTCGTCACAATTGACCACCACGCGGTTGACACGCAGCTTTTCGGTGCTGTGTACGTCAGCCTGCGCCGCATACTGGCAGTATTCCCGGCTGGCGGTTGCCGCCCAGCTGTTTGCCATGCTCTTGTAGAGCGTTTCAAAGTCGGGGTTCTCAAGGCCTGCCACAATTTCTGTAATGCAGGCAGCCGCGCCTTGATCCGCTACGTTTTCGCTTAAAGTCAGCGTTCCATTCATCGGGATACCGGGAACGCCTTCCTTGCCGTCATAAAAGTCGATCATTTCCTGACAGAGCTGCTGGAACGCCGCATAGTCCTCCTCCGTCCACCAGTCAGCCGCATTGCCGTTTTCATCAAACTTAGCCCCGTTGTTATCAAAAGCGTGGGTGATTTCATGGGCGATGACATACCCGATACCGCCGAGGTTCTGCTCGTAAGAAGCGTTCACATCATACATCGGCGCCTGCAAAATGGCAGCCGGGAAGGTAATGTCATTCTGCTGCGGGCTGTAGCAGGCGTTAACGGTAAAAGGATACATCAGCCACTGGGATTTATCCACCGGCTGACCCTGCAACGCAATATTTTCAGCCTTCTGCGCCGCTGTAATCGCCAGCATATTGGTGAAGTAGCTGCCGCCCTCTTCGGCGGATAATATCTCTGCATTATCAATAGCGGATTCAAATTTATCCGGGTATCCAATTTTAACGCCCATCGTGTCGAGCTTTTTGAGTGCGCGTTCCTTGGTCGTGTCGCTCATCCAGTCAAGGTTTTGGATACGTGTCCTGTACACATCGATAATATCACGCACCATTTTTTCTACATCCTGCTTTGCCTGCTCGGAGAAATACCGTTCGGCATACAGCTCGCCGATATAATCGGGCATAGTACTTTGCAGTGTGAGCGCTGCCCGTTCTTCCGGCGAGTAGCTGCCGGACACACCCATGAATTCCTGGTTAAAGGTATTGCTTGCGTCAATGAATTCCTGATTGAACGCGCCGCCCCAGCCAAGCAGGACCGTCAGCTTTGCCCATGCTTTTAGGGTGTCCACATTCTCATCTGTAAAATAATCCGCAAACGCTTCTGTCAGACCCACGTCAGCAATGATGATTTCATCTGCCGGCTGCAAACCGGAATCGGCAAATACTGCATCCATATCCACATTCGGGAACATGTCACGGATCTCCTGCATGGTAAATACATTATAGATTTTGTCCACATTGCCGGAATCCTCCGTATTCATCATAGATGCGGACAATTCCTTTTCCATCTCGAAACAAGCATTTGCCATTGCCTCGGCATCAGCCTCCGTTTCGCCGCCTAAAACGAACAGTGTCTTCATATACTTCAGATAGCTCTCTATCTGCTGCTCCGTTCCGTTCTGGTATGTATCTTTCGGCAAATTGATGGCAATCGGTGAAAAGACAAGCGTGTATTTTGTGCTGTCCTTCATGTCGATCGTAAGCCCAAAGCCCATATATTGATAGATATACAATTCATCGACTAATTTGCTCTGGATTTCAATGAGATCATCTATGGTCTCGGCAGTATCTATTAGCTCCAGATAGGGTGTGAGCGGTGCGACCCCGATTTCATTTCTCGAGTCCATATCGGCCACGTTTTTATAAAAATCGGCAATCTTCTGCTCTTTTGTACCCTTTTCATAGGTCCCGCTGATAATCTCCTGAATAATAGCGTCAACCGCTTCGGTGCTCTTGTCCTGTAGGTCATATAAGGAACCGCTGATGACACGCCCAGGCTGGATCTGCAAATTGTTGAGCGTATCCTTGTTCACAGTGGCATAAAAATCGTCCTTCAAATTAGTCCCGAATAACGAATAGACGCGTTCGATAAAAAGCTCCATCTGCCCCGCAGTCACGTTTTCGTCGGGAGAAAAGATCCCATCCGCCGTTCCTGCAACGATCCCTGCATCAAACACATCGGCAAGCTCTGTCTGGGCCCACTCCGGAATGTCGGTAAAGTTTTCGGCCGGGATAGCCACTCTTGCATTGTGCCCAGTCGGTTCGGGCAGCTCGCCGAAAGCACGCTTGAGCATTACCAGCGCCTCGGCACGGGTAACATTCCACTCCTCATGAAGCTGTCCGTCTTCATATCCTTTTATAACATCCGTCTTTTCTACACCGGGATTGTAGTCGTCTGCTGCCTGCAGAAGCATTGCAGCGACTTCTCCTCTTGTAGCGTCCTGCTCCGCTGCCGCATCTGTGACTGTCGGCGTAGTACCATCCCACAGCTCATCCGGTACAGAGCTGACACTTAACTGCTCCTCCTCGGAAAGCCCGTTGTACCAATCAAGCCATTCGATTGTTTCCTGCGACAGTTCGGAACGGTCAAATTCCTCACCTTGAAACTGTACGGTATTCTCACTTACAGTTGTATCTTCGCCTTGTGCAAATACTGCGGGTACATTTACAAGCATTAGTCCGCACAATATAAGCGAAATAATTCTTTTTTTCATACTTAATCTCTCCTTGTTAAATTCTTTTTATATAAAGTTTACTGTCTCAGCCGGAATGTCTTCGGAGCAAAACGGTAAACCAATATACATGCAATCATACAATACAGAATGCAAAACACTATGGTAAGCGTTCCGAAAACGATTGTGGGCATTCTGACCTTTATCATATAATAGCAAACAACATATGTTGCGACCTTTACTACCTGATACATGCCGTTTTTTATTTCCGTTGCGGCGTTGTACGGCTGCATCAGATAATATATCGTTAAGTAGTGTACCGAGAAAAATGCGCTCATGCACAGGATCGATACAATAATAACCGCATAATTGAGCACATTATCCGTTCCTCCTGTGATAAAAAGCAAGAGGGACAGCCCCGCACCGATAACCAAAGCCGGAAGTGCATTGATCTTCATAATCTCTCTTAGCCGGATCGCAAACAACTTTAAAATCATTCCCGGCTGCTTATAAAACGGGTATGTCAGCAGGCTGTGATCACAGTTTACAAACAGCGCCTGTGTAAAACCGGTTCCGCGGTTTATGATGTACATGATAAACACAAAATACGGAAGCCAGTTTAATATCAGATGGTTTGTTACTTCCCTAAATTCAGGGAACACATACGAGGCTATAATCGCTCCGGCGATCAATACGAGGCATACATATGTGATCATCTTTGACGCGCTCCAAAGAATGTTCTTGTGCCTTTTTATAAAAAGCTCATTTAAATATTCAAAGCCTTTGCGATCGCTTGTAATACTCGTATCTGCTGATATATATTTTTCCGATTGTTTTCTCAGGGCTTGTGTCTTTTTATCGGCAAAAGGCTGCGTCTGTGCGAACAGATCCCGGAACACTGCTTTGTATTCATCGAATCTTATGACCTTAACGGCGCCGATAATTCCCAGCGGGACAAAGGCGATGAATAACGCTGTGCTCACAATTTGCGGGACAGCTATATTAACAGCCGGCAGGCCGCACGCAACTATGATCATCAAAGCCACAAACGCCCACAGGAATTTACCGAGCCTGTTTTCGTTATATGCAAGCCCTCTTTTTTCATAATCCCAAAGAGAAGTTGCAGCAACAAAAAGCTTTAGTCCCGCGATTGAAAACGGCAGGATAACATCGAGCCATAAAGGCAGATCAAGCATAGACCCTACCAGGATCATAAAAGGCATAAAGCCTATTACGACCTTCAAAATGGCGTATCCGTAATTTATCAAAACATATTGCTTTGCATCCATGCGCATAAGGAATACCGCATAATATTTTTCCTTTGAGGGGTTAAATAAATTGGTATTCATAAACGCCCCGATTATTGTCAGGAACAAAAGCATATGCAAAAACAATTCACTTTTATTAGAATACCCGTCATATCCGTAGGCAACAATTGCATAGATGCACATCAGATAGATGAACTTCCCTAAAAAAGCCGACAGTATTTCCCATATGGCTGACAAGATATTCGCAAATATTTTTAAGCCCCTTGCGCCATACAATACGGACGGTAAGATCATTTTGATCAGCAGCATCTGCTTTAAGGCGTACAAAATACTGTTTACACGATATGTATTCTTAAGCGCAAAGGAGATTTTGAGTGTTTTATTCATTCCCGTCCTCCCGCAATGCTTCAATGATCTTGCCCTTAAAGTCTTTATTATCAAGATTTACTTTTTCCACAATCTCCAGCTCCCCGTGACTTAAAAGCACGATGTCATCACAAAGGTCAAGCGCAAGATCAAGGATGTGTGTGGAAAAAATAATGATACATTCGTTCTTCAAGGTGCGCAGCAACTGTTTCATTTCTTCCGCGACCACCACGTCAAGAGACGTAAGCGGTTCGTCCAAAAGCAGGATATTGGGTTTTGCTATGATATTTACAAGCATCTGCATTTTGTTTTTCATACCGTGAGAATAGTCCTTTAACAGCTTGTCACGATCCTCCGGCGCGATGCTCATATAATCAAAATATTCGTCAATAGACTTTTTGTCTGGAATGGACTTTTCGTTAATGTCTATAAAGAATTTCAAGAACTCCCGTCCCGTCAAAAATTCCGGTACGGTAGGGGTAGAGAGGACGTAGCCGATATCGTCAGCCTTGACCTCACGCCGCCGTCCGTTTTCTTCAATATAGAAATTGCCGCTGTCAGCTTTCAAGTCGCGGTTTAAACAGTTAAAAAGCGTCGTCTTACCTGCACCGTTTCGTCCCAAAAGCCCGTAAATTTCCCCTTTTTCAAAAGTAAAATCAATATCCCTTAAAACTTCTTTTCTTTCAAAACTTTTTGATAAGTGTTCTATTGTAAATTTTATATTCTCAGCCATTTATTAAATCTCCTTAGCGTAATAGATTACAGTGGTTTATAACCTTTCCCAGCAGACGTATCCGCACCCTGTTTCATTATTTTTCTCCATTACTATCATTTCATTATGTACACAGTTAATTCTGCTGTGACACATTCTTCCGCTTATTGCCTATCATGCTTACTTTAATTTTTTTAGTATTCGATGGTAAGCCGGATCTTTTTCTCCTGCATGCGTAACCGCCTTAAGCATACCGTCTTTTATAAACTGCTCGATTCTAATTGCAACCAGGCTATCGCTTATACCCAGGGAATACTTGCCCAATACTTTTCCGATTACTCTTGCTTCCATAAACTCATCCTCTTCGGCATCCAGTTCCTGAAGGATAAAAGAGTCATAGAATGTTTCTGGCACACTTACAAGCCTTCGGTTGACTACAGCGCGTAATGGTGCGTTCTCCTTTTTTAGCTGTTGCCAGCGTAAAGATAATCCATGCATATAATCAGCCGGGAGCTTTTGTCCAAGAAGGGCTAAGTGTCCCCACTGGTGCGGGGCTACTTCGCCCCAGCCGGAGTACGTAACCACTGTATTATCAGGCATCACATGGAACTCAGGGAGCTTCACACAAGTAATATCCAAATGCTCAAAGCCGATGTGTTTAAGCTGTTCTATCATCCAGCAAAGACCACAGGCATCATCCGGTACATTACTTGTCCAAACGCGGATGGATTCTCCGTTTTCGACGCGTGAAAGCAGTTCTTCAAAACTCTTTTGTGCAGTTGTAAACATATCCTGGGATGCTCGCATTACTTCGTCCGGATAGATACTTACAAGCATTTGAAGCGCAGATAACCTCTGCTTTCCGATTCCGTCCTCCGTAATGTCACCGGTGCTAAGCGCCAAGGGAAAACAGAGGATATCTTTGCGTTCGATATTAAGTGGAATCGCCTTTCCCCAGTTGAGACGTTCCCTTTCCTCTGACTCGCTAATCATTTTTTGAATATCTTTCTGATCGGCCGTCTGATCATCTCCGTTTTTACCAACAATAATTGCGGAGCTGACGCCGCCAACATAATTTCCGTTTCCTGAAGCAACCTTAAGACAACCAGCAGCGCTGTCGCTGAATATAACTTCTAACATAATATAAAGCCTCCTACAGCAGTTCTCTTAGTTTATCAAGAAACGCTTCCTCTCCAACTGTGTTGAGTTTAAAAAGCACCGCTTGGCTCCCGCCTGCTGTAATTGCCGAAAGATGGATAGAATCGGTATCACCTTGAAACAGCGTTACATTAAGGCTCACGCGGTTGGAGCCGGACCAACTGTAACGCTCAAAAATACGGACACTGCACCGCGCGCTGCCGCTTTGAAAATCACTGGAATCTTCCAAAGTCGCGGACATGCTTCCGTTTAATATTCCATCTTCTATTTTGATAAGGATTTGATCAAAATCCCCATGAATTGTTTGTTCTAATTTAGCCATACTACACCTCACAAATCCATTCAGACGCCCAGCCGAGCAACAATTCGGAATAGCGGTTCAATTCCTCAGCATAAAGCGTTGCCTTTTTCTTTAATTCCATACCGGCTTTTAATACGAGCAGATCTTTGTCCTGCAGCAGACCAAGAAGATCTATCTTTTTCTTTTCATATCGACCGGTTTTGAAAAAAGCAATTGCCTGCAGGGTAAAGGTAGATGCTTTAAAGATCCCTTTTAAAATATCCGCACTTTTCTCATGCACCAGATTGTGTGCACACATATGATACACATTGCATGCGCCGATCCTGATGGCACGGCGGATATCTACCTCTGCGATCCTGTCCCGTAGTTCATCCAAAGATCCCAGTATGGGAGTTGTGTCATAATAAAACTGGAACAAGTCCGACGGCTCCCATGCAAGTAACTCTTTTTTTCCAGAAACAAACCCGCATACCTTATCCCGGTTTGGGAGGGCATCGAGCATTTTGCTGTAGCTATCCAGATCTTTTGCAGACACCGAATCTAAAATCAGTACCGCATCAATATCGCTGCTGTTTGTCGCCTCGCCGCGCCCATAGCTTCCCTGAAGTCCGAGAAACCATATCCGTCCTCCAAACAGGCCCTGCGCCGCAGCAGTGTATTGTTTCATCCATTCATCAATTACAAAGCTCATTTTCTTCTCCTTAAAACCATAACGGAGATTCTCCCGAAAATTCCGGAGCATCTCCGTTTCTGTACGGATCATAACGATCACAATTACATCCGAATTCCTTGAGATATTCTATTTTGTTATCTTCAGACCAACGAATAAGCGAAATCCCGTCAAACGCTTCGATTTTTCCGCCATCCATCTTATTCTTAAAATACCATTCTACAATTGTTTGATCTTCGGCATGAATCATCTGTTTAATATCCCATACGAGAACGGTTCCACGCTCATTCCATTCGTCAAACCAGTGTTTTATCTTTTTAATGCCTGCATACTCCGGCCCCCAGCTTTCAATATATACAGCATCAGCCGAAAACAAATCTTCGATCCCGAGATCCATTTTTTGCAGCCACATATCAAACCATAATCTGATTTTTTGCTCTCTAATATTCATATTTTTACTCCTCAACTTGTTCCTTAACTTGTTCGCCAGAACAAGTTGTTTCGGCTATCTTTGCCATATGCAGTTTAACGCTTAAATTATATCATATTCCGGCGCATTTTTCAAGAGCTTGATGCGTTGCCGCTCAAGGGTTTGGGCGAATATCAGGGATTTACGGATTACAATTCTTACAGGGGGAATAGCCTTGGCTTATAATCTCTTCTCTGTCTCCTGTATATTCCTTTTTATTCTTATCTTTCATACTGTCAACAGAGTGGCAGGTTGGGATATGAAATTTCTTTGTGTTGGTGTTTAATATGTACGTCCGCACCTGAGCCTGAGAAGTTCCAGTATCCTGCAAAGAGTCCTCGGTTTCCTGTTGTGCCGTACCAGAGGACTGAGCTAACCAGCTTTCACCGGTTGCATAATCTATCAGGACACCGGGCTGAGCATTATATACAAATACGTTATAACAAATACCATCCCCGCGATCCTCGACGGATTTCGCCTCCATCAAAACGCCGGTTGCAACTAAATTTTCACCGCTGAAAACAGGCGTCACTCTGTATAATACTTTGTTTCCCGTTTCAGTTATATAATCAGCAACAATATTTTCAAATGGCAGCATCCCGTCTACATTCATATAACGTGTTCCGGTAATTAAATTACATGTATTGGCGTTTTCCGCTGTAAGTTGATATCCGATCAAATGGCACCGGTTGTAGAGATATTTTCCGTCAACACAATCATATTTTACAGTATGCCATCCGGATGGCTTTACCTGACCGATACTACCGCGTTCCTCTGTCGGCATAAGCTCTGTGCTGATACAGGCAAATGCGGTTCCGCACCGACCTAAAGCATCCAATTCACTGTAATGTTCAAACGGCTGCAGATTGTAATCATCGTCTGTGAAGTACGGGATGTTATTATTAATTTCCACATATGCTTGACCGCTGAATTCCGGTATAGAATCAAGTGAAAAAGGCACCTGCGCATCTGTTGCCGATGGCGTTTCGGCTACTTCAGGTGCCTGAGTCTGTATCGGTATTTCGGAATAAGACGCAGCTATTGAGGGATCTATATCTGTATCAACATTTGATGCGGTTGAGCAAGCGCTTAATATCAGGCAAGCAGATATTAGTAGCGAAGCTATGCTTAATAAATGTTTTCTCATTGTTTTTTATATACCTTTCTTGTAATTTTTTCGTGCGAGGATCCGCGGAATTCACTTTCTTCTTCAAGTTTCCATTCCCCGGGTTCAAGGATTATATCTAACGAAAAGTCAGAGGGGTACTCGCGATTCCAGTTATAGATAATAACCTCTGAAATTTTGTCTTGATACGGCGCAAGTGCGAGGTTCTCGACAAAGCAATAATCAGTGTCCTGCGCTTCATCCATAGGCACATCGGATATAACAATATTTTCACAGTCTGGAAACAGCGGTTTTGAATATGAATGGATATAAAGATTTTGAGAGTCAATCTGCTTCATAATATCATCAATTACAACACGATCCCGGCTCTGACGTCGATTGTTAAACAGCATCCCACCATTTTTATCGGTACATACAAAGATTTTCATATGTCCTCCTTTCCGTTCAAAAATCTTGTCATGCCTTCAAACATATTTCACTATGTAGAAATACGTATAAAAATTTTTATAACTACCTAAAGTAGTCTATATCAGAATACTCTAATCTGAATTATACACAAAAAAGAGTTAAAATACAATATGTAGACTAAAAATAACAACAGTAGACTTTATTTAATGTTTGGAGTGTTTTTATGCCAAGAAGATTATTTTTAATATCCGGTAATATTTGCAGTGACCGTGTCCGTTTAGGTCGTGCATTGCAAAAACCGCCTATTACACAAAAAGAATTAGCCAACCGCATTAATTTCATGGGGTATGAAGATATGAGTGAACGCATCATTTCCAAAATCGAAAAAAATCAGCGTCATGTATGCGATTTGGAGCTCATGGTTTTAGCCAAAGCTTTGAATGTCACTATGGAATGGTTGTGCGGCGAAGGCGCGGACGTACAAACAGATAAGTAATGCAAAAGAGCGGCTGTAAACCGCTCTTTTGTCTTTTTGATCAGAAAATATTCTTTAATTTTTTCGTAATTTAGTTCCCGTATGGCAACCCAGCAACAGTATGCCGCATATCAGTATAGCACATTGAGCCAAAACAACTGATACAGGCAAAGAGAAAGCAGGATCCAATGTTCCAAGCGTCAGAGGATAGTTGGCGAAAAAGCTTCCATTCCATAGCCCCAGCGCCTCCGGCAAAGGAAGTGTCATACACACAAACGGTACTATCATCCAAACATATACCAGCCACGGTCTGATTCTTCCCAGCAGCCAGCCGCTGCCTAAAGCAAATGCCAGTGCAGGGATCAGTGTGACCAAAGCAGGTACAAGCAGCTGCCCCCATGCGTACCATCCAAAATATCTGCCGTAAAATACGACTGCTTCCACGAGGCAAGCGAGCGCCAGCAGTACGGTTCCCGTAAGAGCTGCGCCGCAGCGTGTCAGTGCGTACCGGCGGGGGCTTGTCTGCGTTGCATCGGTAAGAACAGCCGCACGGCGAGCCTTAGCAGAAGTGAAGAAGGTCAGGAAAAACAATGCCCCGATCCAGAGTAGCGGCAGCATCCGGCACAGGTAGTCTCCGAAGCTCCATGCCGAGAAAGGCGCGGTATGGGATACACCTAAAATGGTCGCGTTGCTCAGCACCTGCCAGCCGTAAAACAGCAATACGAATAAAATCCCGAAGAAAAACTTGTTTAAAATCAGTCTCTTGCACTCATATAGAAATATCTTAATCAAGGTTTAAGTCCTCCTCTCTAAGCCCGCAGGCGTCCAGAAAGTTTTGATAGGTTAGATACGGGTTATACGGGTCAAGCTCACGGTTGAACAGCTCATGGAGTATTTTGTCCATCGCATCTTCACCGCCGACAAGCTGTTCCGCTTTTAAAATTTTCAGCGGCATCTCGCAGTATTGGCGCACATGGGTAAGGCTGCCCAAAACCTCCAACCGTTTTTCCTCCGGCAATCTTTCCAGATATTCCGGGTTACGGACATAGAAATTCAAATAGTAGTCGTCCGCTTCCTCCTGCCACTGATCCACGTAATATTGATTGGCGTAGTCTTCGCCGTACAGCTCTTTGACAATACGGTAGGTCGTGTAGACGGTCAGCCCCTCCGCCGACCAGGGATCGGTCTCATTTGTGCTGTCAAACATATTGGCAAGCCCCCACCACTGGTGAACAAGCTCATGTATCATGACTTCGCCCGAACCGGCGCCTTTTCCGGTGTCTCCCAAATTTGCAGCGGTGAAATCTGCCTCGTCCAGCAAGCTTGCGCCGTCTGCGGCATATCCGCCTCCGGTTACCCGGCTCTGGATGAGTTTAAGCGTATCACCCATACCAAACGAAAGCGGACCATAGTGTTCGGTACAATAATCAACAACTGCACGGACAGCATCTACAGCTCCGGCAGATTCCATCACCGACCGGTGCTTGCGTCCGTAGTAGAATTCGATGGTGATGCCGCCTGCTTCGATCTCCTCGCATATGTAGTCTCCGGCGTAGAGAATCCCGCCTGTGCCGTTGTCCTCATAGCGCCATGTGGCGGTGCCGTCCTCATGTTCCGTCACAAGCTCCGCCTCGCTTGCACAGAAGGGTATCACGGTCATTCCTTTGGGCAGAGTGATCTCTATCGTGGCAGGGTACATTCCTTCGTCGGGCATTACATTCATAAGCCGCGGCGCAAGCGCTGCATTTTCAAGGCAGATATATTCATCACTGATCTCTGCGCTGCCCTGCATAATAGACATGTTACGGCTCTCCTGCGGAAAACCGCTGTATTCTACTACAAGCTCCACGTCCTCCGCCGCAGGGATTTCGGCCTCCAGCATGGCTTCGTTAAACTCCTGATACTCCCCGACGGAAAAGGGTACGTCCTCTCCGTTCGCTTTTACCGAAGAGACGGTATAACCCGGGGTGACCCCAAAGGCTGCCGTTTGCGCCTGCCCGGAGGAGTTTAGAAACCTGTACGTTGCCATGCCTGTTACAGTGCCTGCGGCAGTATCCGGATAGACTTCCGCAGTGCGTTCGGTGCAGACAACGCCTTCGAGATATGGAATCTCCAAAAAGCTCATGGCAGTTTCATCCGGATTGCTGTGATCCACGATTGGCTGCGCGGCATAGGCAGCGCCCGAACAGGTAATCAATAGTACAGCGATAACAGGACGGTATACCCGACGGCTGCTGCGGAGCAAAGAGCCGAAAAGCCCCTTTCCGTGCTGACGGATACAGCACCAGGACAATATCCATACACCACTAAGCGCCACAAGCCACGTCAATCGCATATACAAAACGGAGCGGAAAATGCGGAAGTTTGTAAAATCGTCCGACAGCGCCCATACGCAGGGGTTCAGCCAGCACAACTGCCAGTTGTCCGCCCATATCGTCAGGCTCAAAGCCGCAAAGGCCGCGAACAAAACGATAGACAGATCGGCTCTCTGCGTAAACTGGTAGCAAGCGGCAGCCGCCAGAATCGAACAAGGCAGGGCAAGCCCCATAAAAAGCAGATAGGCAAGACAGTAATTTGTCATGTCCAATACGGAGCCGGCCTGTGCAAAGGTGACCGGGAGCCATACCAACATTGTGAGGATTAGCCCAAGCAATGACGTAACGATCAGCGCCAGCATTCGTATCAAGGCGCTGCGCATTGGCGAAACTATGGCATTCATCAGGATATCCACGCGGCTGCGGCCGGAGCGATCCATCTCATAGATTGTAAGTAGCCCGAAAAGAATACCGCTCACCACACCGCCGGCTATAGCCGGGTTGGCAAGGTACATCGACAGCATGGTTTCGGCAGTGGCGCTCTTATAGAGCGTCAGTCCAGCCACAGGCGAGATGACAGTCAGAAGAAGAATCAGCCACGTCAGACGGCTTTGCAGCAGCCGGCTCACTTCAAGCGAAAAATTTCTGAGCGTTTTCATTGGCGCACCTCCTTGGAGATAAGATAGAGATACGCGTCCTCAAGCGTTGGTTCCTCCGGCGTAACATAGCCGGGCAGCGTATCTGCAACCACACGACAGCGGACGCCGCTGCCCGTATTGACCCGCGCCGTGATATGCAGCCCACGTTCCTGAGCAGTATTTTGCTCTAAGAATACGCCGACATGTCCCGCGGCAGAGCGGATCAGCTGCTCTGGCGTGCCGGTAAACAATATCCTGCCGTGGTTGATTACGATGAGGCGGTCGCACACCGACTGCACGTCCTCTATGATATGGGTAGACAACAGCACTAAGCGGTTTTGTGCGGTTTGAGAAAACAAATTTCGGAAATGGATCCGTTCCTCGGGATCCAGACCCACTGTGGGCTCGTCGAAAATCAGGAAAGGGGGGTCACCAAGCAGAGCCTGCGCGATGCCGACACGTTGGCGCTGTCCTCCGGATAATGCACGAATTCTGGATCTTTTCTTTTCTTCCAGATTCACAGCTTTGATGACCTCACGAACGGCAGCTTTTGGATTGCGAAGCCCCTTTAGGGCAGCCATGTAGTCCAAAAACTGCGTCACGGTGAGCTCGTCGAAGAGTCCAAAATCCTGCGGCAGGTAACCGAGTCGGGATTTTAATGCACGTTCAGATTTGGCCAGAGGGCGGCCGTCCACTTGAATCGTACCGGAGGTGGGCAGCAGCGCTGTCACCAGCAGCTTCATCAAGGTGGATTTCCCGGCGCCATTCGGGCCAAGCAGCCCGATCAGGCTTGGTGTGCGCAGTTCAAGGGTGAGATCTTTTAAAGCCTGTTTCCCGTTTGGATATGTCATGCTGACATTTTGAATGTTGATTTCCATTGTATCTGGTTCCTTTCTGTTTGAGATGATACAGAAAGTATACCAACCCAATATGGAGTGAACTTGGAGATTATATGTGTTTTGTGTGGAGAATTTCAGACAAAAAATCAGACAGGAAACCCAGCGATCTCCTGTCCAATATACTTTCTTCATTACAATTTATTTTTTATTGCTTTCAAACGGATTTGTGCCCAGCTTTGAAAAATAAATTTCTAAAGCAGATTCAATATATGGGTTCACTGCCTTCTGCTTTTCCTCCCATTCATTTTCTGCATTATTAAAATTACCGATTTCCATCAGCTTTGGAAGCATGCTCATATCTCCGTCTGTAAACTCCATAATAAGCTCCCAATAGGATTTTATAAGTTGCTGGCATTGTTCGCTTTCAGACGGTATATGATCCTTTTGCAGCTGATATAGCGCATCACTCAAATCATTAAATCGTTCCAAAAAGCTAATCCCACTTTCCTTGTCAAAATGGCTGCGAATATGATCAAGCGTTTCATCGTCAAACCGTTTTATGAGATAGTAGAACTCATTTTTCATTTGCAGATTGACTATGATATCGGCATATTTTTTAAAATTCACCGTCTGCATTTTGAGTACCTCCGTCCGCAGTTGTTCAATTGCCTCAAGCGAGCCGGAGAGCTGTTCTATTTTTCTGCGTATGTCCTCCGCCTGTTCGGCAAGAATTTTTGCAACATCATCAGGCTTTTCCAAAGGTATTAAACGATTTTTGATATCCTCCAGTGAAAAACCTAAAGATTTCAGGGATAGGATCTGATGAAGCGTGACCAAATCTTTATCAGTGTAAAGCCTTCGTCCTCCTTCGCTTTCTGCCGATGGGGGCAACACCCCTTCCTTGTCATAATATTGAAGGGTGCGAACGGTGATCCCCATTTTCTTGGCAACTTCTCCGATCGTCATGTACCCTTTTGGTATTGCTCTGTATTTTTCCATCATTATTTCACCTCCTGAAACCTATTATAAACCATGACGCTGCGTCATAAGCAAGACTTTTTTTATTATTTTTATTCTGTTGAGGTGAGTTTTTTCAAGACACAATGGCATGATGTATTATGAAAACGAAACCATTGCCCGTACCCCGTCCTCTGTATTTTCAATCGTGCAGGAAGCGTGGTGTTTTTCGAGTATCATTCGTACAAGATACAGTCCCAATCCGCTTCCGCCGGTACTTCGGTTTCGGGAGTCTTCATCCCTATAAAAGGCTTCAAAAAGATGGGGGAGCGCGTCATCCTGAATATGCACACCGGTATTTTCTATAGTAAAGGCAGGTTTGTCCTGTCTGATGCCGCACCATACTCGAATCTCAGCTCCATCAGGAGAGTAGAGGATTGCGTTGGAAAGAAGATTTCCGATCGCTTTGCCAAGCAAAGACGCATCACCGGTCACGGTAATCTCCGGTTCCAGCTGTATCGCAAGCCGCTGCCCGCGCTGCTCTATCAACTCCTTCACAAAATCAAGCTGTCTTTCTATGAGTGCTGATAGCTCGAGCGATTCCTGCTTAACAGTCGCCGCGCCGGTTTCCATCCGGGAAATAGAGAGCATTTCCTGTATCAAATGCTCCATACGTCCTGTGACCTGAAGCGAGCGGAGCAAATATTTATCCCGGTCTTGGTATACGTCGATTCCTTCAAGCATTCCGGACAGCTGTCCTTTTAGGATTGTGACCGGCGTTTTCAGCTCATGCGATGCGGCCGAGAAAAATGCGCGCAGAGCGTGATTTGCAGCTTCAAGTTCCTCAAGCGCGGCAGACAGCCGCTGTGACATCTGATCCAAGCTGCGTCCCAATGTGCCGATCTCATCGCGGCGCTGTTCATTGCATTTCCAATTAAAATCGAGCTCCGACATCTTCTTTGCAATACCGCTGAGACGGACGATCGGACGGGTAATATATCTGGAGTAGATAAAAGCGCACAGCAATGAGAGTACAAGCAGCACAAGCAGCAGCCAAGGCGCCATCTGGATCAGTGCCCGAACCGCAAGATTTTCTTCCTCAAGATGCGGCGTCACATAAAGCGAGTATCTCTCAGACCGGTCGGAAAAGGTTACATCAGCAATAATCGAGTATTGCTGCATTGTCGTAACGGTCGTTGTATTTCCGGTACCCTCCGCTACCGAAACACCCAATGATGAGGAAACACTGCCGTCCTCACCGGAGCCGTCTGTTGAGACTTTAATATTGTCGTCCTTGTACTTCGACTGCATAGAAAGTTCAGAGCCCGTGTCGGCAATTTCGCCGTCTGAGTTCAGCAGCATGACGTCCGCTCGGGTGGAACGTATAAAGTCGTCCAAAACGGGACCGCAGTCTTCAAATTTGGTTTCTTCCAGCCGTTCTACGAGAGCGTCTGTCTGCTGCTGCAGGTCGCTGTTGACCACCGAGGTATACATGCTCGGAGTGGCAAACGCGATCAGCGCAAAGGTAACGGCGCCGGCACAGAGCAGGATGAAAGAAGTTATCAAAAAAATACGTGCGGTTAGGCTTTCACTCAGTTTCTTTCGCAGCACGATACCCCACACCCCTTACTGTTTCGATATAGTCCCGCCCCAGCTTATGGCGGAGGTTTTTGATGTGGCTGTCCACCACACGCTCATCTCCGAAAAAGTCATAACCCCACAGCTTGGAGAGCAGCATTTCTCTGGAAAACACACGTCCGGGCGCAGACAGGAACGTATGCAAAAGCTCAAATTCCTTTGCAGTCAGTTCCAGCAGCTGCCCATCCAAAAAGGCTTCCCTTGTGTCCGTGTCTATCACCAGATCACGATAGCGCAAACGGTTATCTTCATTCGTCCCTGCGGTTCTTTTCAGGATCACGCGGATCTTTTCCAAAAGGACGGGCATGGAGAAGGGTTTCGTGACATAGTCGTCCACATCGAGTCCAAAGCCGCGCAGCTGCTGCTCTTCACCGTCTAATGCAGTGAGCATCAGGATAGGAACTTGCGACTGACCGCGGATCATTTCACATACACCGAACCCATCGATCTTTGGAATCATGATATCAAGCAAAACAAGGTCGAATGGCCGAGACTGAAAGAGTGTCAGCGCCGCCACGCCGTCGCCTGCAACAGAAGGCGCATACCCGGCATTACGTAGATAAGCACAAAGCAGCTCCTGAATATCCGGTTCGTCCTCTACAATTAAAATATTCTTCATAAACAATCACCTATTAGATTATATCACGGAATTATGAATTTACGATGGAGAAATTATAAATTGCAAAATATTTTTATTGCCAATATTTGCAGATTCTTTTTTTGTAACGTGTGTTTTGTCATAATCCAATAAGCTTTGCCACTACATCGGCATCATTTATATATGGGTCCTTCCAATACCTTGAGTCGTATGAATTGCTTGCGTTATCTCCCAGTACATAATAACAGTTGTCCGGTACGGTATGCATATGCCCGGAGATTGATATGGTATCACCCTGAGACGCAGCAATGCGCTTGACCAGCAGACTGTCGCCTCTGCGGAAAATGATAATATCCCCGTTTTTTAGTTCGCCGTGCCAACGTAATCCTAAAATGACACTGCCGGCTTTTAGTGTCGGTTCCATAGACGAACTGGGTATATAACCGATGAAGAAGATCATCCGGAAGATAATTGTCATTAGAACCAGGCACAAGACCGGTATAATGATAATATAACGCTTCTTCATATAATGGCTCCAGACAGCCGGTATGCCTGTATTTCGGGACGGCTTTTCAAAAACTTACGAGCTTTGGATGCCCATGATGTTACTAAATTAGGCGCAGCATGCATGTGCGCACCAATCTCACTGCTGCTGTATCCCTGGCTCATCCAGATAAGAACGTCTATGCCTTTTGCTTCTGAAGGCCAGGCATAAGCTTTTAGCTTTTTCAGTGTGGTATAAAGCTCTTTTAACTCCACATTTTCAAATGCGGTATTCTCGGGTGAGAAGAGATGATAGTCTTCGGGAAGCTCTTCACACTGTATTTTTTTCGTCTCACTTATTAGGGCATCGCAGATCTCGTTCCATATCAGCCGATATGCATATGTAGAAAAACATCCGCCTTTGTCGGTCGCGGCGGCCTTGCAAAGACCAACACATCCAATCTGGTAAAGATCCTCATAGGAATAAAATCCGGAACTATTGAAACTATGAACCTTATCCTTTATGACTTTACCCACCAAGCCCATATTATCTTTCACCTTTTGTTGTATTTCGGGATTTACTTTCATGATGCAAACGCCTCCTTTCCCGAACCTTTCAATCTTTTGAGTTTCTTATGCTTCTGAAAATGTTCCACAGCTTTTTGACTTTCTTCAATCACGAGTTTACAGTAATATTCACCAAGATAGCCAATATGAGCCTGGGACAGCGGCGCTGATATAAGGTTTGCCAGCCAAAGGTACGCTTCTTGTTTTGTCATCATCCCACTGCGATAAAGCTGGTCAAAATAATGATGTGCCGTATTTCTTAAATTCCGTAGTTCATGATTGGCCATTGTCCCTACTGGAATTCTCGTACCTGCATGTGTTCTGACATAAGCATCACACTCAGGATAGTTTGAACACACATAAAGCATGGTTCCACGGCTGTTATCACGGTAAATTCCTTCCGCGCTCCTATAGATCACGGTGCTCCCACAATATGGGCAGCGCATTGCTCGGTCTTTCATTCCCTTTCTTTTTTTCTTCTTTTTCATAGCGTAAAAACACCTCCTTTAAGTAACAAAAAAAGCCGGAAGTCTGCAAAAAAACAAAGCAGAATCAAGCGCTGAAATATTGGTGTCTCATTCAGCATCGACTCTGCATGTAATTAAGCAGCCTTCCGGCTGGTAATATTCAATTTTGGCCTGCACCATTGTGGATTGCTCAGTGCGCTAAATCCGTAACGGTTCCCTCTCCCGCGGGGAAAGGTCTAACACCGTGAATTCATTCGATGTACCGAAAGCCTGGGCGCAAGCCCTTGCCACATGATTAGTATAGCAGAATGCAATCCTAATGTCAATCCTTATAGTAATATTTTTAATAATATAATTAAAATTTATTACATTTAGCTATATTTGAAGTTTTTAAATGAGTCTGACAGCGATTATTCGTCATCTTCACCATCATATTCATCATCGTCATTTTCGTTAGGCCTACGTTTGCCCAAAACATACAATGTAATCAGGGTGCCAACAGATAACACAATGCCGCCTCCAAATAAAACAATATGAAATACCGGGATGCCGGCAATAGTGTTTTCTGTTTCTGTACTGACTTCATCGTTTGATGATGTGGTTATATCAACTTGATCTCCCTGTGTGGCAAGGGCCTGCATCTGAATCAATACTGGTTCCGGGATCGTAATATCCGATTGCAGACACGATAAGATGTACTGCTTGCTGCCTCCGATTTCAAGACGCAGAACGCCGTCGTTACCAACATAGACGGGGCCCGGATAAACTCCCGCGTCAGTACGGAATACAAACCCGACCCCGGCCCATGCTGTGCCGAGCTGAATCTCTAATTCAGAAGCTTCAAGAACCTGTAATTCGTCTCCGTCAGTTCCCTGAGATACCGCCTGTGCAGGTATTGTAAACATGCTGATTGCAAAGAATAGGCATAGGAATAACGGAATAATCCGAGTTTTAAAATTTGTTTTCATTGTTTCCTCCTGTTAAAAATATAGAGGGAGCTTGCGCTCCCTCCAGACAGATTTATTATTTTACCCAAGTTTCCTCTTCAGAATCGACAATCGCCATATGATCGTTTGCTGACTCCATTATATCGTAATATCCCCAATGTACATTGCTCTTAAGGTCGGTGAATTTATTAAGCGCAGCCAGGTTATCATTGATAAATTCCTTGTCCGGTGTCCGTCCTGTTGCACGGTTAACCACAGTCACGACCTCGGCGCGGGTGATGTTTACATCCGGCTTAAAGCTACCGTCTGCATATCCGTTGAGCCATTTTTCGTTGGTAGCGTATGCAATGTTGTCGTAAGCCCAGTGGCTGTTGTTTAAGTCGTTGTACTTGATGCTGATTGCACTGCTGCCAAGTTCATAGAATAGATCGTAGCAGCGTACAGCCATGGCAACAAACTCTGCTCTTGTGACAGACGCATTTGGTCTGAAAGTACCGTCCTCATACCCTTTGATGACATCATACTTTGCAAGATAACCTACATATGCGGCAAACCAATCGTTTTGTGATACATCAGAAAAGCCTGCATTCCCGCTGATGGATTCACCTTTTGCTTCGGAAATCAGTCGTGCGAAAATGGTTGCAGCCTCGGCACGGGTCATATCTCCGTCCGGTCTGAAGGTTCCATCTTCATAGCCTACAATATATGCTTTATGTTCCTGAGCGGGTAAAATGACAATACCGTTATTATCTGTTGTACCCGTAATTTCATTGCCATCTCTGTCTTTTAGAACAACAGTATAGTCCGCTTTGGCGTTGCCGTTTCTATCGGTTACAGTGATTGTATACCAATTATCATCATCTAAAGATTTACCTGTGGGCAAAGTCAGTGTTACTTTATTTGTTCCAGTGGATTTGGAAACGGAAACAGACTTGCCGTCTTTATCGGTGACTTTGACGTTGACGGAATTATAGCTGCTGCTCCAGCCGCCGCCACCGCCTCCGCCGGAAGATGAACCACCGCCGCCGGTTCCGCCTCCGCCTGTGGATTTCACAGGCAATGTTACTTTACCCTGCGAATTAGTTGTACCGCTCTTTGATGTGGATTTATCCTTAACAGTTACCGAAACGCCTTGAACAGGCTCACCGTCTTTATCAAGCACCGTTACGGTTGTCTGGTTGGAGGTCGTCAAAGTATGTGTATCCGGAAGGGTTACAGTAATTTTTCCGTCCTCGATTTTGACAAGTGCATTTGCAATATTTCCATCATTATTGGTAACAGTTACAGTATAGGAAGTTTCAGTATCTCCTGTATCCGGCTCACCGTCGCCGTCTGTATCTTCACCGGGTTTATCTTCTGTAATATCCCCGTTGCCATCGTCGCCGGTTACATCTTCATTAAGCGGCGGTACAGTCACTTTACCGTTTTTATCTGTTACACCGCTGGCCGATACAGGGCGTTCCGGAGAAGTTTCGGAGTTTTCGTCTCCTTCTGACTGATCCGGTGCTCCTGTAGCATCCGGCTCAACAGTAGCTTCTGGCGCTTGGGTTGCTTCCGGTTCTTCTGACGGTGCGGGGCTTTCTTCTGGTCCGCTTACATCAGGTGTTTCTTCCGGCTGCTCTGTCTGCTCAGCAGTTTCGGTTATAATGACCGGCATACCGGAAACAGGCGTGTTATCCGCCTTATTCAATACGGTAACTGTTACGCGGTTTGCATGATCATCGACCGCAATACCAGCCGGAAGCTGTACGGATATGTTTTCGATCTCCGTTATATTGCCGCTTGCGTCAGGCTGGCTCTGGGTAGTGCTGAGTGTTACGAATGCCTTTTCGATTGCACCCGTCTCATTGACAACCGTTACAATATATCCGTCTACTTCACAATATCCGTTAACGTCTGTATAATCAATATTGGTAGGCGGTACGGTTGCCTGACCGTTTTCATTTGTCAAATTTGTCTCGCTTTTTTCCGTACTGTCAGTGAATGTTACACTCATATCCTTTACAGGCTTATTCTCGCTGTCAGTAACAGTTGCTGTAATCCTGTTTTCGATATCAATCAGTACATCTTCCGGCAGCTTCACATTGAGCTTGCCATCAGCTATTGTGATAAAAGCGTTCTCTATCGGTTTTGTTTCGTCTGTTATTAGAACATTGTAGCCGTTTACAACGCCTTTCCCGTCGCTGTCTGTATAATCCTCTGTAACAGGCGGAACGATAACTCTTCCGAATTCATCGGTTATACCTGTGTAAGATGATTCTGCCAGATCCGTCACAGTAACAGTCTTTCCTGCAATCGGATTGCCGACAGAATCCAGCACCGTTACCGTAATGCGGTTGGCGTGAGTGATTGTTTTGCCCTCCGGAAGTGTAACCGAAATGCTTTCATCCTCATTATAAACCACGTAAGCGTTTGGGATCACACCGAGTTCATCATTGACAATCACATTGATCTGCTCTACATTGACCTTACCATCCTCGTCGGTATAGCCGTCGCTCGCTGTAGGAAGAGTAAGTTTACCGTAGATGTCGGTGACACCTTTTTCTATAAAGTCTGCGTCTCCTAAAGCAATTATGGTGACGCCTTTCTGTGCATTACCATTCTGATCGGTAACGGTAACAATAACCGGATTTTCCCTTGTAGGCTTTACGCCATCAGCGAGGTCAACAACAAGATTGTTGCTTTCACCAATATAGATATCACAGTTTGGAATTATAACATTGGTCTTGTCTGTTACGGTAACTACATACGTCTTTTTCTCATCGCCGTCTTCTGTTCCAACAGTACCATTATCATCACCTGTTGAACTCTGATTGTTCGGAACGATCAGCTGGCCGTTTTCATCGGTAGCACCCGTGGCAGCATTGTTGTTCTTGTCATAGATAAATATCTGTAAACCCGCTGCTGGTTCCTGTGTGTCAGTATGGAATGCCGTAATCGTCGTCCTGTCCTCATAATCGAGCAAGCGTCCGTCCGGCAGTTTGATTGTTACATTGTCTTCAACATCAATGGTGATTTCCGAATCAAATACAGGTTTACCATTTTCATCGGTCAGTATGATGGAGTAATCACCAACCTCAGCATCGCCGTCTTCATCAGAGTGATCAGTATCGACAAGCTGTGGGATTTCTACAGTTTGCAATACCGTACCGCAAGTCAAGCACTCGATATGCTTGCTGCCTGCACTTTCAATCGTTGCCGGTATATCAATGATCCACTCGGAAGGAGAATGTCCAAGCGGTTCCTTGTATTCTGCCTTGTAGCTGTGTCCGCATGCAGAGCAGGTATAGGTTGTGTATCCAAGTGTCAGGCAAGTCGGCTCGGTTACCACCGTTTCATAACTGTGCGCTGTTTTATCCGTGTAATCACCCACATAGCTGTCGCCGCAGGACTTACAGGTGTACGTTGTATAACCCATCTCGGTACAGGTTGGTGCAGTTACAACTGCATCATAGTCGTGAGGTAATTTATCTATATAATTATCCTTATAACTATCGCCGCAGCTTTCACATACAAAAGTTGTATAACCCATCTCTGTGCAGGTAGGCGGCGTTACAGTTTCAATGTAATGATGCTGCTCACAATCAGTCAAATCCCCAATATATTCCTTACCACAATCAGGGCAGGTATATATCGTGTAGCCATGCTCAGTGCAGGTTGGGGGAATGACCTGTTGGCTATAATTGTGCTCCGTCATCTCGGTATAATCAGCAATATAACTGTCTCCGCAAACAGAACAGGTATAGGTCGTATATCCCATTTCGGTACAAGTAGGCTGCGTAACAACACCCTCATAGCTGTGCGGTAATTTTTCGGTATAATCGGATATATACTCGTCGCCGCAATCGTTACAGGTATAGGTTGTATATCCATGTTCGGTACAGGTCGGATTTGTTACAACCGCATTGTAATCATGTTCTGCTTTATCCGTGTAATCCGATGTATAGCTATCGCCGCAGTCGGGGCAGGTATAGACTGTATAACCCATTGCCGTACAGGTTGGGGCTACTATTTCCGTTTCATAATGATGCCCTGTTGCTTGTGCCAAAACTGTACCGCAGACTTCGCAGAGCTGCGGCGTTGTGCAGGTCGCTTCTGCACCGGGTGTATGACCAGTAGCCGACTCGGCTTTTATCATTTTTTCGTCACAGCCATTGTTTTGACAGTGATGTTCAACGACTCCTTCGCCTGTACAAGTAGGGGAAGTAACTTCAGTGCCCTCGTCCCAATTATGACCTGTCGGCTCGGTGTAGTCCGAAACGAAACTTGCGCCGCACATGGTACAGGTTGAAGTTGTATAGCCCTGATCGGTACAGGTCGGCTCTTTTGTAATACGCTCATAAGCGTGGGAAATCAAGGCTGTAATATCGGTGATAAAATTATCGCCGCAAACCTCGCAGGTATGCTCGGTGTAGCCGACTTCCCGGCAAGTGGGGTTGTGTACCTTCGTGTTGTATTTGTGTTCGCCTGTCGGTGTGGTGGTTTCATGGAAATCGCCGCAGTTTTTACACATGGTAAGCACAAGCCCGCCCTGCTTACAGGTTGCCTCGCGGATTGTTACGTCCTCGTAGTCATGACCGCTGGCTGGGGTGTAGTTGCGTTTTTCCAATCTTCCGCAGCCGTCGCACTGCCAGCGTTCATATCCTAAATCGGTACAGTTCGGGGCGACAGTCTCCACATACCGGTAATCGTGGACATGCGGCACAGCCGTGCTGCTGTCCTGTCCTTCATCGGAACTGCCGCCGCTGCTGCTTTCTTCTAAAAGCCAGACATACGACACACCGTTTTCGACCATATTTTCTCCGTCATATTCATAATCAATCTCGTAGTATATGGGATAATAGCCCGCGCTCGTATAATTGGGCGCCGAGGTAAGGTTGCAGCTGCCGGCTTTTGTGCCGTACCGGATAGATGTATGCACGCCTGCGTCCGACAGATCGGAAACGGTGACGGTGTGCGCCTTGCCGTCTTCTATTCCATAGTAGGAACTGACAACAGACTTGGCGGTCAGGTATTCTGTAGTTTCATAACCGCAGTCGCCGCAGGATTCGGATACATAAAACCGACTGTTGCCGAGCTGCGCATCGACTTCCTCCTTGAAGTTATGGCGCTCGCGGCTTTCCGTTGCCTGTGCCCGTGTACCTTTACAGAACTGACAATACTGTCCCTTTTTCAAGACAGTTGTATGATAGGTATCGTTATACGGTTCATACGTTGTATTGTCAAAATCATAAAAGAAGTTATGATCACACGAATACAGGATATACACGTTTTTATTAAAGCTGTATGAATCGGCACCGTCAACGCTGTTCATGGTACCGCAGGTCTGGCAGACTGATTTTGATAGCGATAGGTAAGGCTTTGATGTCATCGCTGCCTTTTCCCCCGCTTCACACCGTGCGTGCGACTTTCACCGCACACGGCGTTCCATCAATAT
>JABLTO010101761.1_pt1 | contig 40993 bp, 35 predicted proteins | sample 7160091 | NCBI WGS metagenome assembly JABLTO01 (sample SAMN14651225, study PRJNA627086) | human gut metagenome | isolation source: feces | host: Homo sapiens
ATAGACGAAAAATATGTAGCACATATAGGAGAAAAATCAACAGGAATACGAATACTAACAAATATAGAACCAACAGGCTGGACAAAAGGACCAGTAAAAGTAAATATAACAGTAAAAAGCAATAATGGACTATCAAAAATAAAACCAGAAAATGAAGAAGAAATAGATGTAGGTGGAAAAACAGAATATGTAATAACAAAAGAAAATATAATGCAAAATACAACATTTAAATATGAGGTAACAGATAATCAAGGAACTACGACAAACAAAACAATAGAAATAAAAAATATAGATACAAATGCACCTACAAAATGCGAAATAGAAAAAACAGAAAACACAGAAGAAGGCCTAAAAATAACAGTAAATGCGGAAGATGCAGAAAGTGAAATAGAAAAAATAGAATACTATGTAAGTAAAGCAAGTGAAAATAACTACAAAAAATACGAAACAAACCTAATAAATTTAGAAAGTGGAACATACAATATATATGCAATAGCATACGATAAAGCTGGAAATACAAAACAAAGTTCAACAAAAAATATTAAAATATATAAAACATATACAGGAATAACGGCACAAATGGTAGCAAACGAGCCATCAAAATACTATGGACTAAAAGTAACAGATTACACATCACAAAACGGACAAAATGATTGGAAAATATTCTATTCAGATGGAGAACATATATTTTTAATAACAGGAGATTATATAAATACAGCAGAAACAGATAGAATAAGTAAAGTAACAGGAATGAAAAAATCAGGGTATAAAGTATATTGGGATCCAGCACCAGCATTCCAAGAAGTAAACTCAGAAGTATTAACTAGATTTAAAGCAACAGGATATGCATTGCAAAGTGGAAAAAGTAATTCAAAATGTGTATCAACATTACTAAATGCAAATAATTGGAGTTGTTATAAAGATAGTAAAAATAAAGCGGAATATGCAATAGGAGGAGCCACAGTAGAAATGTGGATGGCTAGTTGGAACAATTTATATGAAAATGTAGATGGAAAATTATATTGTGATAATACAGATATTAATGGATATTATATTGGAATAATATCAAAACCGACATCAAATTCTATCACAATGAATAGGAAACAGGGATATAAAAACAAATTATATTATCCATATACATTAGAATGTGATGCAACAAGTGGATATTGGTTGGCTTCACCCTCTGTTGGATATAATGGGGATGAATTAATTCGTGTGGAGCATAATGGATTTGTGAGTGAGTATAGACATAGTAGTTATGGAAACTATAGGAATGTCTATTCAGGTATACGCCCTGTAGTTTCTCTAAATACTGGAATTACAGTAAATGCAACAGATGAAGAATAAAATATAGATAAAAAATTACAGAAAAATACAAACTTGCAAGCTATTTTCGGGTAACAGATGAGCATTGTTATGGCGAAAACTGTTACAATGCTATTATAGAGGAGAAAAATTTAATTGTAAGAGACGAATATTAATCGTCTCTATTTTTTTTATTTCCAATATTACATTTTTGTTACAAATCTTCAAATTCATTGACTAAAAAATACTGTTATTATATACTATAAATGACAAAAAATGTCAAAATACAAAAGAAGGAGGAGATTAAAAGTGAAAATTAAATCTTTTTCAAAAAATACAATAAAAGTAATAAATTGTGTAATTTTAATAATCATAATTTTAATAAATTTTATAGCGTTTATGCCTGTGAACTCCAATGCTGCAAGCTATAATCAAGTAACTATAAATGCAAATGAAAACAATAATAATGGTATAAGTGCTTTTCCAGAAAGTTACCAAGTTTTATTAAACAAGTTGGTAGATGAAACTGGACATACAAATTGGAAATTTAAAGCATTTTATACAGATATAGACTGGAACGAAATGGTAAGTACTTCAAATGAAAATGCTTGCTATAGAAATACTATATATAAAGGAAACGATTCACGTTGGTATTGTTCAGCAAGTCACACCAAAAAAGAATATGGTGGAGATGGATACTATTGTGCTTCTGGTAAAATAGTAAAATACTATTTAGATCCAAGAAATTCATTAACAGAAACAACAATATTCCAATTTTTAGATTTATCAAATAGCTCACCATTGTCCGTAGCAGATATTCAAAAAGCACTTAATGGAAGCTTTATGCAAGGCAATTGTTCAACAGGTGAAAGTTATGCTCAAATAATATATGATGCATCTGCAGCATCTGGAGAAAGTGCATTAAGTATAATAACAAAAATTTTCCAAGAAATAGGTAAAAACTCACCAGGAAATCCACCTAAAATGGCAGCTGGAACAGATAGTACATACCCACATACATACAATTTTTATAATTATGGAGCAACAGATGGAACAGGTGCTGTTACAAGAGGATTAGCATATGCAAACAATGCAGGATGGCACAGCGAAAGAACAGCAATAGTAGAAGGTGCAAAACTAATTTCAAATTCATATATAAAAGCAGGACAAAATACAAAATATACTTTTAAATTTGATGTTGTAGGTAGTGAAAAAAAACAATTATATACTCACCAATATATGACAAATGTGCAAGATCCAACAAACCAAGCAAAAATATTATTTGATAAATATACAAATAATGGATGGTTAGATGGGGAATTAACATTTATTATTCCAGTATATAAAAATATGCCAACAGCAATAAAAAAACCAAGTAACTTAACAAGTGGAAATTTATATTACATTAGTTCAAGTTATAACTCAGTTGGATTTAGATCAGGACCAGGAACAGGATATACAAGTTTAGGAAGACTAAATAAAGATATAGTAGTAAATATGATTGAAGAAAATGTAGGAACTGCTAATGGATACAACTGGAGCAAAGTATCAACAGAATCTGGCCAAGTAGGATATGTAGCAAGGGAATATTTAACACAAGTAAATACCAAAGCAGATACATATTCTGTACCATCACAACCAGCAAATGGCGGAAATAATAATTCAGGTGCTATAGAACCTGATTCATCAATGAGAGGAGACGTTAATGGAGATGGAAAAATAACAGCAAGCGATTATGTAATTATAAAAGATTATATAATGGGAGATACTCAACTAAGTGATACTCAAAAAATAAAAGCAGATTATAATGGAGATGGTAAAGTTACAGCAAGTGATTATGTTTTAATAAAAGATAAATTGATGGGAGATTAATTATATGATAAAAACAAAACACAAAATATTAATTATAACAATAACATTTTTTTTAATTATGTTTTTTCCTAAAGGTGCTAATGCAAAATATTTAAACGTTTCAGCTCCTTCAAGTGGTCAACCTGGAAGTACAGTTAATGTAAGCATTTCAACAGACTGTACAGGTAGATTTAATGTTAGTGTATCAAATGGAACCCTTAATGGAACAAATAAATATTGGCTTGAAGCCTCAAGTGCCAGCTTTTCAGTAACATTAGGACAATCTGGAACAACAAAAATTAGTGTTACACCGGCACTTCCGGTTTCTTTGAATAAACAAGATATAAACGATTTAGGAGGACAAACAAAAGGCATATCAATAAGCAGTAGTAATAGTAATTCTAATAATCAAAATTCAAATAATAGTAATAATAGTGGCAGTACATCAAATAATGGTAGTACAAGCAATTCTGGAAAAACTGTAAAAATGATTACAACAAGTCCAACAGACTTTTCAGGATTTAAAGCTTCAAACAAGGGGCCATATAAGGTAACAGTTGAAAACAAAGTTAGTCAATTAAATATAACTGTAAAATATTCAGATGGTTCAAAAAATTCATATGCTAAAAATTTACAAGAAGGTTCTAATAAAATAAGTGTAGATGGATATACAATTATAGCAACAAGAAAAACTGCTGAGGGAGAAGTAATACCAAATGAAATAGATAATGAAGAAACAACGGACAAGAAAGATGAGCAAAAACAAAAATTACGTTTAGATAATTTAGTTTTAGATGATAACCTAAATGTGAAACTAGATCCAAATTTTGATCCAGAAGTTTTCGAATATACAGTAATACTTGGAAATGATTATTTAGATTTAAAAGAATTATATATAAACGCACTTCCAAACATAGATGGAGCAAAAGTTACAATAGAAGGAAACAAAGAATTAACAGATGGAGAAACAACTGTAACAATAAAGGTAGAAGCAGAAGGCTATGAAACAGTAACCTATACTATAAAAGTTGTAAAACAAGAAATAGTTGAAACAGAAACTGAACCTGTGTTAGAAGAAACAGATGATAATTTAGATAATTCAAAAGAATTAATGAAAAAAAGAATAATAATATGCTCTTTAGTATGTTTAATAACATTTATAGGAATAATATTTATAGCAAAAGAATGTTATGAAAGTACAAATAAATTAAAAGAAAAGAAGAATAGCTCAAATAGATATAAGGAAGACGAAAATAATAATGAAGAACTTATAAATTCAAAATATGAAGAGCCTAAAGAAGAAAATAATATTTTAGAAGATTTATATAAAATAAAAAATAGTGAGAAAGAGACAATATTAGAAAATAAAAATAATATTGCAGAAGAAGGTTTAAATAACAAAATAGAAAATAATACCAATAATAATGAAACAATAGAAAATACAGAATCAAAAATGTATGAATTTTTTAGTCAAAATACAAGAATTGAATTTTCAGAAGGAAAGGTTCGTCGTAAACATAAAAAGGGAAAACATTCTTAAAAAGATAATATGTAAATAATCTAGGAGAAAATATGAAAATAACAGATATTAATGAATTAAAAAGAATCTCAAAAGAGATTAGAAAAAGTATTGTAACACAAGTATACAAAGCACAATCTGGACATCCGGGTGGTTCTTTATCTATTGCAGATATTTTAACAGTGTTATATTTTAATGAAATGAATATAGATGAAAAAAATCCTAAAATGGAAAATAGAGATAGATTAGTATTATCTAAAGGACATTGCTCACCTGCATTATATGCAGTTTTAGGTGAAAAAGGATTTTTTAATAAAAACGAATTAGAAAACTTTAGAAATATAAACAGTAATTTACAAGGACATCCAGATATGAATAAAGTACCAGGTGTTGATATGACATCAGGTTCTTTAGGCCAAGGACTATCTGCCGCAAATGGAATGGCAATAGCTGGAAAACTTGATAATAAAAATTATAGAGTATATTGCGTTTTAGGAGATGGAGAGATAGAAGAAGGTCAAGTTTGGGAAGCTGCAATGAGTGCAAATAAATATAAATTAGATAATTTATGTGTAATAGTAGATAATAACAATTTGCAAATAGATGGACCAATAGATAAGGTAATGAGTTCATATCCAATAGATGAAAAATTCAAAAGCTTTGGGTTCCAAGTAATAAATATAGATGGAAACGACATAGAGGAAATATTAAAAGCTTTTGAAGTAGCAAGAAATGTAAAAGGAAAGCCAACAGTTATTATTGCAAAAACTATAAAAGGAAAAGGTGTTTCTTTTATGGAAAATCAAGTTGAATGGCATGGAAAAGCTCCAAATAAAGAACAATACGAAATTGCATTAAGAGAATTAAAACAGTAGGGAAAAGATATTTTAACGTATTTGTTGGAGTCTTTAAGGTGACCTGCAATATAAAAAATGAAAATTATCAAATATGTAGGGGCGGACGCCTCTGTCCGCCCGCAAAAACAAAGTTATTAGAAGAATAAAATTATAAACGGAGGAATAGCTGTGAAAGATGAAAAAAAAGCTACAAGGCAAAGCTATGGAGAGGCCTTATTAGAATTAGGAAAAGAAAACGAAAATGTAGTGGTATTAGATGCAGATTTAGCAGAAGCAACCAAAACAGGAATATTTGCAAAGGAATTTCCAAATAGATTTTTCGATATGGGAATTTCAGAACAAGATATGATATCAACGGCAGCAGGACTTTCAACTTGTGGTAAAATACCATATGCAAGCACGTTTGCGGTATTTGCAGCAGGAAGAGCATACGACCAAATACGAAATAGTGTAGCTTATCCAAAATTAAACGTAAAAATATGTGCAACACATAGTGGAATAACAGTAGGAGAAGATGGAGCAACACATCAAATGATAGAAGATATAGCATTAATGAGAACAATGCCAAACATAAAAGTAATGAGTACATCTGATGATACACAAACAAAATGGGCAGTGAAAGAAATATCTAAAATAGATGGACCAGTATATTTAAGGCTTTCAAGGCTAAATACTCCAATAATATATGATGAAAATCAGAAATTTGAATTTGGAAAGGCTATTCAAATAGGAGAAGGAACAGATGCATGTATATTTGCAACAGGTGTAACCGTTAGTGAGGCAATAAAAGCAAAAGAAGAATTAGAAAAACAAAATATAAATATAAGAGTTGTGGATTTCCATACAATAAAACCAATAGATGAAGAAATAATAATAAAAAATGCTAAAGAAACCAAAAGATTAATATCAATAGAAGACCACAACGTAATAGGAGGCTTAGGTTCAGCAATAGCTGAAGTATTAACAGAAAAATATCCAGTAAAGCTAGAAAGAATGGGAATAAACGATTGCTTTGGAAAATCTGGAAAAGCAGAAGAATTAATGAAATACTTTAAAATAGACAAACAAGCAATAATAGAAAAGATAAAAAGAGGATAAAAGATGAAAAAAGTTTTTTTAAAAATTATTTTGTTAATAAGTATTATTTTGTTTTTTTTCTCTTCTAAGACAATGGCAGAAACAAACAATTGGAAAGAATGGCAAGAAAAGAATTATTGGGAGTGGCATACAAGAACTACAACAGATGACAAAGCGTATAATGGAGAACATATAAAAATAGAAGATGATAAAATTAACTTTTATGGATATGGAGTAGTATCATATAAAGATTTTTTATATAAAAAATATAAAAACAATGGCAAGAAAACATTTTCATTTAGAATAGATGAATCACAAGCAAATTACCATACACTAGATGGCGCTGGTATAATATTTAATTCAAATATAGTAAATAACAAGTTAACAGGATATGTTCTACTTTTTAAAGAAAAAGAAATTGTTATATATAGATTAGAGAATATAAATATAGATGAATTTGAAACTACACCAAATAAAACAATTGAAATGTATGGAACGATTGTTAGCAAATGTAGTAAAAATAATACAGGAATACATGATTTAGTTATAGAAATAACACCTACCAATATAAGTATAAAAGAAAATGATACACAAATAGTAAACGAAAAATTGGAATATTCGTTAAATGTTGGAAATGATTTTGGATTGATATCTTCATATAGCCAACACGATTGTGCAATATTATCAAAAATAGAATTTAGTCAATTTGATATTAAAATTGAAGATTATACTTATGAAATATTAAATACAGATATAAATAATAATCCAGTAGCAGGTGGAACATTTATATTAGAAGATGAAAAAGAAAATAAAATATTAGAAGAAAGTACAAATGAAAATGGAGTTTTTTCTGTTAAAAACTTAACTCCGGGGAGATATATAGTAAAGCAAATAAAAGCACCAGATGGATATGAAATTAATAATGAAGAATTTCCATTTATAGTATCAAACGATGGGAAAATGTTAGATATAAATACAAATAAAGAAACAAATATTATAGTAAAAAATAACAAAAAACAACAAACAGTAAAAAACGAAAATAAAGCAAGCTTAACTATAGTAGATAACACTTTGGCAAATAAAATAATTCCCAAAACTGGAATAACAAGAATTGTAATTATATTTGGAATAATTTTTACCTTTGGTATAATTCAATATATAAAATATAAAAAAATATTAAAATAAATATATACAAAGATATTAATAAAGAAAACCGCAAATATTTGCGGTTTTTGTCTTGTAAAAAAATAAACAATAGTGTAAAATATGAAAGAAATATAAGAAAATGAAGATTTAACAAAAAAACAAGGAGATAAAATTGAAAGAGTTAGTAATAAACAAAGAAGATTTAAAACATAATGTTAGACAAATAAAAAAATATGCAAAGGATAGTAAAGTAATTGCAGTTGTTAAGTCTAATGGTTATGGTTTAGATTTAGTAAAATTAACAAAGTTTTTAATAGATAATCGGAATTGAAATATTTGCAGTTGCAACAATTGAAGAAGCTTTAGAACTTAGAAAAAATGGAATAAAAGAAGAAATTTTATTGCTATCTTCAACATGTTTAAAAGAAGATGTACAAAGTTTAATTGAAAATAATATAACCTTAACAATTGGTTCAGTAGAGTCTGCTAAAATTGCAAACGAGGTAGCAAACGAAAAAAATATAAAAATAAAAGCACACTTAAAAATAGATACAGGTTTTGGAAGATACGGATTTGTTTATACTAAAAAAGATGATATATTAAAGACAATAAAACAAAATTCAAATATTGAATTTGAAGGGATTTTTACACATTTTTCAATAGCTTTTTATGACGATAAAATAACAAAAGAACAATTTGAGAAATTTATGAATGTTGTAAAATTTTTAGAAGAAAATAATATTAAATTCAAATTAAAACATGCATGTAATTCATCTGCATTTGTAAAATTCCCAGAAATGCATTTAGATGCGGTAAGAGTAGGATCAGCATTTGTGGGCAGACTATCTGTAGAAAATAAAATTGGAGTAAAGAAAATAGGAACATTAGAAAGTAAAGTTACAGAAGTAAGAACATTGCCAGCTAATTTTAATATTGGATATTCAAATATTTATTTAACAAAAAAAGAAACAAAAGTGGCAATAATTCCTGTTGGACACTCAGATGGATTTAATGTAAGTTCTAACCGAGATATGTTTAGAAAAGTTGATAAATTACGTTATATATTAAATGATATAAAAGGATTTTTCAAAGAGCAATATTTAAAAGTAAATATAAATAATAAAAATTACAAATTAGCAGGAAGACTTGGAATGTATCATTCAACAGTTATAGTGGACAATAATGTTAAAGTTGGAGATAAAGCAGTATATGAAGTAAACCCTATTTATATAGATCCACGCATAAGAAGGGAGTATAAATAATGGAAGAAAAAGTTGATGAAAAAATATCTTTTTGGAAAAGAATTTTAATAAGTATAAAGGACTTTGAAAAATATAAAATATTTGCTATAGAAAAACTTTCGAAATCTTTCAAATATTTTTTTGAATTTGCCTTGTTTTTTGTATTAATTATTGCATTAAGTTTTTGTGTGAAATATGGAATGATAATAAACAAAGCTACAAACTATATAAAAAATGAATTACCTGAATTTACTTATAAAGAAGGAAAATTAGAGTTTGAAGATAATAAAAAAATAGAATTACAAAGTAATGATGATACAAAAGATATTTCATACAAAATAATAATAGATACACAAACAGAAAATGAAGAAGAAATAAATAGTTACAAGGAAAAAATAGGATTATATAATTATGGAATATTATTTTTAAAAGACAAAGTTATATTTAGAAGTTCACTTTTGCAGGGAGACGTAGAAAAGACTTATTCAGATATGCAAAATAGCTATGGAATATCAGAAGAATTTACAAAAACAGAATTAGTAAATAAAATAACAGATAATAAAATGTATATGTTATATGCTCAAATGTTTGTAGTTATGTATATTTACTTATATATAACATATTCAATTTCAATATTAACAGATGCATTAATACTAGCATTATTAGGAGTAATAACGGCAAGAATAGTAAGAGTAAAATTAAAATATTCAGCCTCATATGCAATGTCAATACATGCTTTAACATTGCCAATAATACTAAATGTAGCTTATATAATAATAAATACTTATACAGGATTTTATATAAAATACTTTGAAGTAATGTACACAACAATTTCTTATATATGTATGGTTGCGGCAATATTAAGCATTAGGTCAGACCTAATAAAGGAAAAAATAGTAATAGGAAAAATAGAAGAAGTTCAAAAAAATATAAGAAAAGAAAACGAAGAAAATCAAAAAAAAGATGAAAAGCCAGAAGAAAAACAAGAAGAGCCAAAAGAAGAAAACAAAAAAGAAGATAAAAGTGAAGAAGAAGGAAAAATAGAATTAGAAGACAAAGACAAAAATGATGAAGGCAACCCAGCCACAGGAGAATCTTAGTTTTTTTTTTAATTCTTTACATTAAATAGTTTCAAATATATTGTTTTGAAATGCCGCGTAAGCAGATATAAATACCTGTTCATATATATATAAATTAATGTCAAACATTGTAGGGGCGGACGCCTCTGTCCGCCCGTAAATAAAAAAATAAACGGATGCCCTAAAGATGTCGCCCCTACAATAATAATTTAATATTAATTATTATTATATGAAAATTAAAGATGAAAATCTTTTATCTTATCAATTAAATTAGAAAGGATGTAATAAATTTGAATAAAAAAGGAAACAAGAAAAATAACTCAAAATGGTATATAGCAGGAATTGTACTACTAATACTAGCAATAATAGCATCAATAGCAATATACTTCTATATGAACAAAAATAAAGATAAAGAAAACACACTAGCATATACAGACTTAATAAAACAAGTTGAAGCAGGAAATATAGAAAAAATAGAAATGACAGTAGGAAGTACATCTCTAAAAGTAAAAATAAAAAATGAAGATGAAGAAAAAAAGGCAATAGTTCCAAATACACAAACTTTTATGGAATTAATACAATCAAAAGTACAAGAAGGAAATGAAATTGAATTAATTCAAAATAAAGTAAATCCATTAGTAACTATATCCCAAAACTTATTTTCATTACTTCCAACATTAATAATGATTGCATTAATAGTGCTTTTATTCCAAATGCAAGGTTTAGGAGATAAAGGAAAAGTATACGATGCAGAAGAAAAAGATACAAAAACAAAATTTGATGATGTAGCAGGTTTAGATGAAGAAAAACATGAATTAGCCGAAATTGTTGATTTCTTAAAAAAACCAGAAGAGTTTCATAAAATGGGAGCAAAAGTTCCAAGAGGAGTTTTACTTTGTGGAAAGCCAGGAACAGGAAAAACATTAATAGCAAAGGCAATAGCTGGAGAGGCAAATGTGCCATTTATATCAATGAGTGGATCAGAGTTTATAGAAATGTTTGCAGGACTTGGAGCTTCAAGAGTTAGAAAATTATTTGAAAAAGCAAGAAAAATGTCTCCATGTATAATATTTATAGATGAAATAGATGCAATAGGAGCAAGAAGAACAAGCAACAGTGGTGCGGAATCTGAAAATAATCAAACTCTAAATCAATTACTAGTAGAGATGGATGGATTTGAAAGTGAAGAAAATATCATAGTTTTAGCAGCAACAAATAGACCAGAAATGTTAGACCAAGCACTTTTACGTCCAGGAAGATTTGATAGACAAATAATGATAGCAGCCCCAGATCAAAGAGGAAGAGAAGAAATATTAAAAATTCATAGTAAAGATAAAAAATTTGCAGAAGATGTATCTTTAAAAACAATATCAGAAGATACAGCTGGATTTACAGGTGCAGAGCTTGCAAATGTTTTAAACGAAGCAGCAATAATAGCTACAATAAACAAACATGAAGCAATAACAAATCAAGACTTAGATGATGCAGTAAAAAAAGTTACAGTAGGACTTGAAAAACATAGTAGAATAATATCAGATAAAGACAAAAAATTAACGGCCTTCCATGAAGCAGGACATGCAATAGTTAGTAGATACTTAGAAACACAAAACGACATAAAAGAAGTATCTATAATACCAAGAGGTGTTGCAGGTGGATATACAATGTACAAAACAAATGAAGATAAATACTATATTTCAAAAACAGAAATGGAAGAAAAAATGATATCTCTATTAGGAGGAAGAGCAGCAGAAAAAATAGCTTTAGATGATATATCAACAGGTGCAAGTAATGATCTAGAAGTAGCTACAAAAATTGCAAAAGATATGGTAACAGTATATGGAATGAGCGAAAACTTAGGACCAATATCTTTAAAAACAGATGATCCAAACGAACTATTAATATATGGAGAAAAAATTGAAGAAGTAATAGGTGCAGAAGTAAAAATACTAATGGATACAGCATACAACGATGCACAAAAAATACTACTTGCACATATGGACGAACTAAATGCAGTAGCCAAAAAATTATTAGAAAAAGAAGTAATATCAGGAAGAGAATTTTACGAAATAGTAGGATAAAAAATAAGTCGCACAAAAGTGTGACTTATTTTTTATAATTCAAAACAATTTGTTTCTTATTTAAATAATCCAAAATTCCATTATTATTTTTAAAATTAAAAATCAATTTATAACTACATAATTGTTGTGTTTTAAATCCAAATTTCTTATTAATATCATTTATTCCATACTTACCATCACCTATAATTGGTAGTCCTATATGAGCTAAATGTGCACGTATTTGGTGAGTTTTACCTGTTTCTATATTTACATCTAAAATACAAGTTTTATTATCTTTATTAACTTTCAAAACAGTATAATTCGTTATTATTTTTTGATAACCCTTTTTAAAAGTGTCTGAAATATATACCATAGATTTTTTATTATCTTTAAACAAAAAACTTTCTAATCTATCTTGCTTTTTTATTGGAATTCCATAGCAATAGGCAATATAATGTTTTTCAATTTCTTTATTTTTAAATTTATCAAAAAGTATATTTAAAGATTCGTTATTTTTTGCAAACAAAATTAAACCATAAGTATTTCTATCTAACCTATGGCAAGGCATAGCAGTTTTACATATTTGCTTTTGAACAAAAGTAGTAAGTGAATTTTCTCCTGTAACTTCAATTCCAGAAGGTTTATTTATAACTAAAATATTATCATCTTCATAAACAATTTCAAGTTTTAATTCTAAAAAGTCATCTAAAATATATATTTTAACAACATCGTTTTCAAATACATTTTGAATAGAATTAATACGTTTGCCATTTATTTGAATATCTTTTTTTCGTAGAGCTTTATATAAAACACCTTTGGTTAGTGCTGGAAAATTACCATATAAGAATTCATCTATTTTTTTATTATTATATTTTTTATTTACTATTAATTCTTTCATGTTTTTTATTATAATTTATTTTTTTATAGAAATCAATGGAAATGTTTTTAATTTTATTGTATAATATGTGACAGATTTATTTTAAAAATAGATTATAGAAAAGAGGTATACAAATGAAATATTTAAAAGTAGTAGTGGTAGCAATATTTATGATATTAATTTTAGGAGTAGGAAATAGTGTATTTGCAACAGATACATCTGCGATTGAAAACTATATTAAAGATAAAAAAATAAATGTAAATAATATTACATCAACAGATATTTTAAATATGTATCAAGATTTAAGCAAAGAATATTCAAATGATGAAATTGCTGATATGATAGATAGTTATTCAGCAGAGCTAGAGCAAGGTGGGATTAACAGTAATACAATTTCAACAGGAACTAAGGTATTAAGACAAACAGATGCAAGTACTATAAATGAAGTTTTAGAAGATGTTAATATAGATGAAGTAAAAGAAAAATTAGATAATGGTGAATCAGCTGAGGAAATTCTAAAAGATATGCAAGAAAATATGTCAACAACTAAAAAAGCATCTATAGCAGGTAAGATTCTTTTAAGCAATAAAACTGTGAAAAATGTTTTAACAGTCGTTATTATATATGCAATTATAATGATTATTTTAAAAGGATTAATTTTTGTTAAAGCTAGAAGACATTTTTGGGCAACATTTATTCCTGTTTATAGAGATGGAGTATTATTTAAAATTTGTGGATATAGTTATTGGTGGTTAATCTTATTATTAATTCCTGTAATAGGTTGGTTTATGTATGGAATTTTAAAACTTATAATGAACTTCGAACTTGCAAAATCATTTGAAAAAGGATTTTTCTTTGGACTTGGAATTTGGCTATTAAAACCAATATTTGAATTAATTATAATATTTAATAAAAAAATTCAATACGTAGAAATAGAAGAATAAATCTAAGAAAAATAGAGGTGAAAAAATGCGTATTTTAACTGTGGGAGATATAGTTGGAGAAAATGGAGTAAAAAAAGCTATATCTGAACTAAGAAAAATTAAAAAAGAGAAAAATATAGATTTTATAATAGTAAATGGAGAAAATTCAGCAGGTGGTATGGGAATTACTAGAAAAATATACGATAAGTTAATAGAAGCTGGTGCAGATGTTATAACAATGGGAAACCATACTTGGGGTAAAAAAGATATATTTACATTTATAAATGAAGAGAAAAATATAATTCGACCAGCAAACTATTCAAGAGGAAATCCAGGTAAGGGATATAACATTTTTGAATGTAAAAGTAAAAAAATTGCAGTTATAAATTTAATAGGAAGAACATCTATGGGAGTTCTTTCAGAAAATCCATTTACAGTTGCAAACGACATAATAGAAAAAATAAAAAATAAGGTAGATATAATTGTTGTAGATTTTCATGCAGAAGCTACAGCAGAAAAAATAGCTTTAGGTTATTATTTAGATGGAAAAGCAAATATTATATTTGGAACACACACTCATGTACAAACAGCAGATGAAACAGTACTTCCAAAAGGAACAGCATATATAACTGATATTGGAATGACAGGTCCAAAATATTCTGTTATTGGAATGGATATAAAAGCATCTATAAAAAGATTTGAAACGTCTTTACCAGAAAGATATAAATTAGCAGAAGGAAATTGTATTTTTAATAGTATAATTTTTGAAATAAATGACGAAAATGGTAAAATAGAAAAGATTGAAAGATATAACAAAATATAACTGTCGAATAATGTAATATAACGCGATACAAAATGGTAAAAATTACCAAATTATTATTTACAATTTTTTCCAGATGTATTATAAATATAACTGTCGCAAGTACAAATATATTTTAATAATAGGAGGAAAAAATGGAAACTTTAAAAATTTCATCAAAATCTAATCCAAATTCAATTGCAGGAGCAATAGCAGGGTTAGTAAAAGAAAGTAGTAGAGCAGAGATGCAAGCAATCGGTGCAGGAGCACTAAACCAAGCAGTTAAGGCAGTAGCAATAGCAAGAGGATTTGTAGCACCAACAGGAGTTGATTTGGTATGTATACCAGCATTTGCGGAGGTTCAAGTCGAGGGGGAAGATAGAACCGGAATGAAACTAATTGTGGAATCTAGAAAATAATTAATATAAATTTATAGGGAGCAAAAAAATGCTCTCTTTTTTTATACCAATATTATTGTTTTGCTATAAATTATGTCAGACGTTGTAGGGGGCGGCGTCCCGACGACCCGAAATAATGAAATTGTTAAATTTGGAATAATATTTGCTCGTTTGGTCGCTTACGCGGTATTTCAAAACAAATATATTTGTCATTTTATTAATAAAAATAATTTTAATAAATTCTTGAAAAAAAAGAACATTTAATATATTATAATTGATATAAATTGAGGTGAAAAAATGAAGAATAATTTTATTAAATATTTGTTTATAGTATTTGTAGTTATACTAATAATTTTTGCAGTGTTTAAAATAAACAAAGATAACAGTAAAAATGAGGAAAACGAAAATTCTGAAACAAAAAAACAAGAAACAAGAATTGCACAAGATTTAAGACTAGCTATTGTAAACTATGATACAATAAATCCAATACTAAGTAAAAATTCAAATGTTCAAGAAATATCTAGAATAGTATTTGAACCATTAGTAACATTATCAAATGACTATAAGCCAGAAAGTTGTTTAGCAACAGAATGGTCAATAAGTGGAGATAATTCTTATATTATAAAACTTAGAGATAATGTAAAGTGGCATGATGGAAGTAAATTTACTGCAAACGATGTTCAATTTACTATTGACATACTAAAAAATATAGATTCTATTTATTCAGCCAATTTACAGAAAGTAGTTCAGGTTGAGGTAATAGATGACTACACAATAAAAATAACCTTAGATAGTAAAGATCCTTATTTTGCATATAATTTAACATTTCCAATATTATCTAAAAACTTTTATTTAGAACAAGATTTTCAAACAACAGAAAAAAATAATGTACCTATGGGAACAGGTATGTATAAAATAGTTAGCAATGAAGGCGGAGTAATTACTTTAAAAAAGAATGAAAATTGGTGGAATATAGAAAATAAAAATACTAAAGCAAGCGAAATAAAGGTTAATTTGTATGGTTCTATGGGAGATGCTTACAATGCATTTAAAATGGGAAATTTAGATTTATTAGAAACACAAAATGAAGAACTTGAAAAATATGTTGGTACAATAGGATACAACAAAATAGACTTTAAAGGAAGAGAATACGACTTTTTAGCAATGAACTGTAATAATGCATTTTTAAATGACGTAAATGTACGAAAAGCAATTAATTTTAGCATAGATAAAGAAAATATTATAGCTACAGTTTTTAATGGAAAATATTACAGTACGGATTTTCCATTAGACTTTGGAATGTGGCTATATAACTCAGAAAGCAGCAGTTCTGGATATAATCCAGATCAGGCAAAACAATTACTAGTAGATAGTGGTTGGGAATACACAAAAGGATATTGGCAAAAGAAAGAAAATTATAGAACACAGAGATTGGCTTTTACATTAACAGTAAATTCTGAAAATGGAGCAAGAGCAAGAGTTGCAGAAATAATAAAAACTAATTTAGAAGCAATTGGAATACCTGTAAATATTATAAAAGTAACAACTGCAAATTATAATAATATATTAAAAAATAAAAATTATGAATTGCTTATAGCGGGAACAAATATTGGGTTATCACCTAACCTAAATACATATTTAGGAGATGGAAATTTAGCAAATTATAAAAGCAATGAATGTACAGAATTACTAAAAGAGATATCAAATATAACGGATGGAGAAAAATTAAAAGAAAAATATACAGAAATAGCAAATTTATATAAAGAACAAAGTCCGTATAAAAGTTTATATATTAATCAAAAATCATTAATTTGTAGTACATCTTTAAAAGCAGATATAGAACCTAATAATTACAGTATTTTTTATAATATAGAAAATTGGTATAGAGAAATTTAAAAAAACTATTGACAAAAATTAAAATATAAAATACAATACAAACATAAATTTGTTGAAAAAATGTTTGTAAAAGAAAGGAAGATATAAATGGGAGAAAACAATGAAAGAAAAAAAGCATTAGAAGTTGCAATGGCACAAATAGAAAAACAATTTGGAAAAGGTTCAGTAATGAAACTTGGAGAATATAAAGCTATGGAAATAGAAGCTATACCAACAGGAGCATTAGGATTAGATATAGCATTAGGAATAGGTGGAGTTCCAAGAGGAAGAATAATAGAGGTATATGGGCCAGAATCTTCTGGTAAAACAACACTTGCATTACACATAGTTGCAGAAGCACAAAAAATGGGCGGAGAAGCAGCTTTTATAGATGCAGAACACGCATTAGATCCTGTATATGCAAAACACTTAGGTGTAAATATAGATGAACTATTAGTATCACAACCAGATACAGGAGAACAAGCCCTAGAAATTACAGAAGCATTAGTTAGAAGTGGAGCTTTAGATGTAATAGTAGTAGACTCTGTTGCAGCACTAGTTCCAAAGGCTGAAATAGATGGTGATATGGGTGATTCACATATGGGTCTTCAAGCAAGACTTATGTCACAAGCATTACGTAAATTAGCAGGTGCAATAAATAAATCTAAAACAGTTTTAATATTCATAAATCAATTAAGAGAAAAAATTGGAGTTATGTTTGGAAATCCAGAAACAACAACAGGAGGAAGAGCATTAAAATTCTATGCATCAGTTAGAATGGATATTAGAAAAATAGAAAATATAAAACAAGACGGAGAAGTAGTAGGAAGTAGAGCTAGAGTAAAAGTTATAAAAAATAAGGTTGCACCACCATTTAGAGAAGCTGAATTTGATATAGTTTATGGAAAAGGTATTTCAAAAGAAGGAAATATTTTAGATATGGCTGTAAACTTAGACATTATAGAGAAAGCTGGATCATGGTTTAGCTATAACGGAAACAAAATTGGACAAGGTAGAGAAAATGTTAAAAGATACTTAGCAGAAAATCCAGAAGTGATGGAAGAAGTTGAGAAAAAAGTAAGAGATAACTTTGAAAAAGCATTTGAACAAAGTCTTGGAGACAATGAAAAAGACGAAGATGAAAAAGATGACGAATAATGTAACACGATAACACTTGAAAATGAATACATAATATGTTATAATAATAAAGTTCAGTCATTAAAAAAGTGAGAATATTAAATAAGTAGTGCAGAAGTACAGGGAACTATAATTTTATTTTCTTGCTTAACACGGGTTCAAATTGGAACCCGTGTTTTTTAGATATAGAAAATTTCTATTTTTTTATAAAAAAGGAGAAAACAATGTATTCAATAGAAGAATTTGATAGAGAAAAAACAAAAATATTAAAATATATAATGTATAAAAAAAGAACAGAAAATGAGATAAGAAATAAATTTAAAGTAACTATAGAAGAAAATTTATTAGATGATATTATTGACTATTTAAAAGAAACAGGATATATTAATGATTATAATTATATAGAAAGATTTGTGAATGAATGTATAGCACTAAAAAATCTTTCAATTAAAGAATTAAAATATAAATTATATTCAAAGGGAATTAATAGAAATTTATTAGATGAATATATTCAAAATAATTATGAAGAACTAGAAGAATATGAAATAAAATCAGCAGAAAATATAAAACTAAAAAAACAAAACTCAATGAATGAAGAAGAAATAAAAATCTACCTATTAAAAAAAGGATATAAAGGAGATAATATATAATGCCAAATGTATTAACGCTAGAAACAAATAAATATGCAATAAAAATAGACAATTTCGAAGGACCATTAGATTTATTATGTCATTTAATAGATAAAAACAAAATGAACATATACGATATAAAAATAAGTGAGATAACAGACCAATACATAGACTACTTAAATGAAATGGAAAGATTAAATTTAGAAATAGCAAGTGAATTTTTAATAATGGCATCAACGCTAATTTTATTAAAATCTAAAAGTTTATTGCCAAAACAAGTAGAAGATGAAGAAGAAATAACAGAAGAAGAATTAATAAAAAGAATTATAGAATATAAAAAATATAAAGAAATAATAAAAAAATTTAAAGAACAATATGAAAACAGTGGAGATAGGCTATATGGTGTAAGAGAAGAAATTAAATTACCAAAGCAAAAATTAGAAAGAGAATATAATAAAGAGATAATTCCTGAAATATACAAAAAAATAGTAGAAAAAAATGAGCAAAAGAAAAATCAAAATGCTAAAAATATAGAAAAAATAGCAATATCAGAAAGCTATAGTGTAGGAAGTAAAGTAAAAGAAATGTTCAAAATATTAATAAAACAAAAAAAATTTATTTTTAATAAGCTATTTTCAATAAAAGAACATAACAAACAAGAAGTAGTAACTGCATTTTCAGGAATGTTAGAAATGTCAAGAAGAAGCAAAGTAACAACAACACAAGAAGAAGTATTTGGAGATATATTAGTAGAAAAAGCAAAAAAAGAGTTGAAATAAACATTTTTTTAACATAGAATAAAAGTGTAAAAATTAAATGTGTGGGTACAGTGTTCTGTACCCAAAATACAAAAGAAGGAGATAAAAAATATGAAAATTGCTGAAAGCGTTGAAACTGTATATATATATATACACACACACACCGGTGTTTTAAATAAAAATAATGAAATATGTGAAAGGGACATTTATGAAAATGTCTCAAATTATGATGCAAAAATAATAAATAAAAACAATATTGCAATATTTGAACAAATAAAATTAAACGCTGTAGGGGTCGGCGTCCCCGACGACCCGAATGCAAAAAGTAGACATACCGATAAAATAATGTTAAATAATGCTTCAAAATATAATTCTATCTATCCACAAATGAAAAAAGATGGAAAATCGGGTCGGCGAGGGCGCCGCCCCATACAAATGGCAGAATATAATCTAGGGATCACCTTAATAGCCTTAATAATAACAATAATCGTACTATTAATTTTAGCCGGTGTAACACTAAATATGGTAATGGGAGAAAATGGAATAATAAAAAAGGCACAACAAGCAATGCAAAAAACGAATATCTCTAATGCAAAAGAGGAAATTCAATTAGCAATAATGGAAGAAGAAACAAATGCAAATTCAGGAGAAAATTTAGGAAATAAGTTTAATTACGAAAATGTATGGAATACATTAAGAAAAAATGATGAAAATTTAGAAGTTAAAGAAAAAAGTGAAGAAAAAGTTTTTATAATAAAATATAAAGGTTATTATTTTAAAATTGATGAGAATAAAAATGTAACTTATATAGATGAAGCTGAAGCAGATCCTGAAGAGAACGAATATAAAATAGTATATAATAAAAATGATGGAACAGAAGAAAAACTAGAAGAAATAGTACTAAAAGATCAAGAAATAACATTAGATACAACAAAGTTTTCAAGAGGAGGATATATAATTGAAGGCTGGTATAATAATCCTGAAGGTACTGGAGATAAAATTATAAAAGTAAGTAGTAATATAGAAGTATATGCAAAATGGAAAGAAGTAACAAATATAGAATCTAAAGGAAGTACAACAATAGGAAATATAACATATTCTGATAGCTATGAAATATGGAATAAGTCACAGTTGTTGGATTTTAGAAATAAGGTAAATAACGGAAATAAATTTGAAAATTGTATCATAAAACAAAAAGCAGATATAAATTTAAATAATATTACTTGGATACCAATAGGAAGCTATCAAAAATATTTCTCAGGAACATATGATGGGGAAGAGCATAAAATAGAAGGTATAAATATAAATCAAGCTAATTCCGACCAAGGATTATTTTCATATGTATATGGAACAGAAAATGAATATGCAGAAGTTGCAAATTTAGCTGTAGAAGGCAATATAATAGGAACATATGATGTAGGAGGAATTGCAGGAAGAGTTAATTATGGAAATATAAAAAATTGTGTAAACAAGGCGAATGTAAAATCAATAGGTCATCATTCGGATGAACCACAAAGTGCTAATAGTAGTTCAGTAGGAGGAATTGTAGGTAGAATGGGAGAATATGGTGGAAATATAGAAAATTGCAAAAATTATGGTACAATAACAGGAAGTTATGATGGAATTGGTGGTATAGTTGGATGGATACGAAAAGGAAATATAATTGGATGTGAAAATTATTCGAATATAAATAATAATGTAGTAAAAGTAGGAGGAATATCGGGTTGTAGTGGTGATGGTACTAATATTGTTAGTTTTAAAAAAGTTAAAAATGCAGGAGAAATAATTGGTAATAATTATGTAGGAGGAATAACTGGTTACCTAAGATTGGGTGGGAAAATAGAACAAGCAGTAAATACTGCATATGTATGTTCAAAAGGATGCGATGCTTCTTATAATTCTAGAACGGGAGGGATAATTGGCTGTACAGGAGAAAATGTTGCAATTTCATATTCATATAATACTGGAAATGTTGATTCAAATTACAGAGCAATAGGTGGAATAATTGGTTATGTATATAGTGGAAGTATAAAATATTGCTATAATATAGGCGACATTAATAATAAAAATACTGGAAATTATAATGGAAAAACTGGTGGAATTGTCGGAATGAAATTTACTGGAAGAACGTTTCCTGTAACAGCATGTTGGCAATTAAAAGATTGTATAAAAGGTGGAATAGATAATGATAAAGTAAGCACAACAGTAAAAAGTGAAACAGAAATAAAACAATTAAAATGGGATAATTTTACTGTAAATTCAAAAATAAATAATGGATATCCTATATTAAGCTGGGAAAATACATAAAAAGTGTATGCGCTATTGGAAAACTTATACTTAGAATAGAAATTTCCTATATATAAAATAAAAAAAGTTGTCATTTTCATTGGCAACTTTTTCTTATTGTGATAAAATATTTCAAAATAGGAGGAAAATAAATGGCAACAATAAAAGCAATGAAAGAAACTTTTAAAGATTTTAAATTTGAAGATAATTTAGAAAATGCAAAAATATTAAATATGAAGTTATACAAAAGAAAAAATACATTAGTATTAGATTTAGAATCAGAAGAATTTATTGAACTTAAAGCTATTGCTATATTTGAGGCCTTTGTTAGTGAAAGATTTAGAATTGAACACACTTGGATAAATATGCATTATGGAGAAAATGCAAAAATTCCAAGTGTAGCAGACGAGTGGAAAAATATAATGGCATTGCTTGCGAGAAAATATCCAATTGCAAGACAATTACTTGCTAATGCAAAATTAGAGTTAGAAGAAAATAAACTAAAGGTTTATTTAACTATGAAAGGTGCAGATTTTTTAAATGCTAGAGGATTAAATGTAGTGCTAGAAAAACTAATAGAAAGTTTATATATGAAAAAATACAAAGTAACGTATATAGAAAGAATTTCTGAAGAAACTTTGAAAATTTTAGAACAACGAAAAAAACATTTAGAAATTATGGCATTAGAAAAAGTTGCTACTTCAATTGATATTGAAAAAAATGAAGAAAATAAAATACATAAAAAACAAAATAATAAACCAAATGAAAATAAATCAAAGGAAAAAGAAACAAAACAAGTTTCTCAAAATGATTATGTTCCAGCTCCGCCACCACCACCAATGCCAGAAGAGAATACACCATTAATATTGGGAAGAAATATGAATATAAGAGAAGAACTTGTAAAAGTAGAAGATATTGGAGTAGATACTGGAAAACTAAGTTTAGAAGGAGAAGTAATAAACACAGATTCAAGAGAGTTAAAAAGTGGTAAATGGCTTGTTATGTTTGATGTATATGATGGAACAAGTACAATAACTTGTAAAGCTTTCGTACCAGGAGAAAGAGGAGCAGAAGTATTAAAGAAAATACAAAGTGCAAAAGGATTAAAAATAGAAGGAACAGCACAATTTGATCCATTTGCAAAAGAACTCGGAGTTATAGCGAATACAATAATTGAAACACAAGGAAGAAAAAAACAAGAAAGAATGGATTTAGCGGAAGAAAAAAGAGTAGAGCTACATATGCATACTCAAATGAGCCAAATGGATGCAATGACATCTGCAACAGATTTAATAAAAAGAGCTATGAAATGGGGAATGAAATCTATTGCAATTACAGACCATGGAGTTGTGCAAGCCTTTCCAGAAGCACATAAACTTTTAGGTAGAGACAACAAAGATATGAAAATTATATATGGAGTTGAAGCATATTTAGTACCAGATAGAGTTCCAACAATTTCATTCTCTAAAGGACAAGATATAGATACAACATATTGTGTATTTGACTTAGAAACAACAGGACTTTCATATAGAACAGAAAAAATAACAGAAATAGGAATAATGAAAATTAAATGTGGAGAAGTAATAGATACATTTTCGTGTTTTGTAAATCCGGAAAAGCATATACCAGAAAAGGTTACAGAAGTTACAAATATTACAGATGATATGGTAAAAGAAGCAGAAACAATAGAACAAGTTTTACCAAAAGTTTTAGAATTTTTTGGAGATTCTGTGCTTGTTGCACATAATGCAGATTTCGATATTGGATTTTTAAAACACAATGCAAAGATATTAGGATATGAGTTAAATAATACATATTTAGATACACTTAAACTTGCAAAAATGCTATTTCCAGATTATAAAAAGTATAAATTAGGAATAATTGCAGAAAACTTAGGAATAAAAGTTGAAGTAGCACATAGAGCTTTAGATGATGTTGATACAACAGTTAAAGTATTTAATGTAATGATAGATATGTTAAAAGAGAAAGGTGCAAAAACAATAGATGATATAGACATTGTAGGACCAGATAAAGAAGCTGAAAAACAAGCATATAAAAAATTACCATCATACCATGCTATAATACTTGCAAAAAATTATGTAGGACTAAAAAATTTATATAAATTAGTTTCACTATCTCATTTACACTATTTTTATAGAAAACCACGTATATTAAAAAGTTTGTATAAAAAATATTCAGAAGGTCTTATACTAGGAAGTGCTTGTGAAGCAGGAGAATTGTACCAAGCAATAGAAAAAGGAAAATCAGATGAAGAAATAGAAGAAATAGCAAGAGACTATGACTACTTAGAAATTCAACCAATAGGAAACAATGCTTTTTTAGTTAGAAATGGTGTAGTTGCAGACGATGAAGCATTAAGAGATATAAACAGAAAAATAGTAGAATTAGGAGAAAAACTAGGTAAACTAGTAGTTGCAACTTGTGATGTTCACTTTATGGACCCTCAAGATGAAATATATAGAAGAATTCTGGAGGCAGGGCAAGGATATGCAGATGCAGATTTACAAGCACCTTTATACTTAAGAACAACAAATGAAATGCTTGAAGAATTTCAATATTTAGGACCAGAAAAAGCATATGAGGTTGTTGTAAAAAATACAAATAAAATAAGTGATATGTGTGAAAGAATAAGCCCAATATCACCAGAAAAATGTCCTCCACACATACCAGGTTGTGAAGATGAAATAAAAAATATAGCATATAGTAAAGCTCACGAATTATATGGAGAACAATTACCAGGAATAGTGCAAGAAAGACTAGATAAAGAATTAAACTCAATTATAAAAAATGGTTTCTCCGTTATGTATATAATTGCACAGAAATTAGTTTGGAAGTCAAACGAAGATGGATATATAGTTGGTTCAAGAGGTTCTGTTGGTTCATCATTTGTTGCAAATATGACAGGTATAACAGAAGTTAATTCTCTGCCAGCACATTATAGATGTCCAAATTGTAAATATTCGGATTTTACAGATTATGGATGTAAAAATGGATTCGACTTACCAGATAAAAATTGCCCAAAATGTGGACATAGGTTAGATAAAGATGGAATGGATATACCCTTTGAAACATTCCTTGGATTTAATGGAGATAAAGAGCCAGATATAGACTTAAACTTCTCTGGAGAATATCAAGCAAAAGCACATAAATATACAGAAGTAATATTTGGAAAAGGAACAACATTTAAAGCCGGGACCGTTGGTACAGTTGCAGAAAAAACTGCATATGGTTATGTAAAAAAATATTATGAAGAAAGACAAATACCTGTAAGTAGTGCTGAAATAAATAGAGTTTCAAAAGGGTGTGTTGGAATTAAAAGAACAACAGGACAGCACCCAGGAGGAATTATAGTTGTTCCGAAAGGTAGAGAAATATATGAATTTACACCAGTGCAACATCCTGCAGATGATCCAAATTCAGATATTATAACAACACACTTTGACTATCACTCAATAGATCAAAACTTATTGAAACTAGATATACTAGGACACGACGATCCAACAATGATAAGAATGCTATTTGATATAACAGGAAAAGACCCTACAAAAGTACCATTAGATGATAAAGAAACAATGTCTATATTTAGTTCAACAAAGGCTTTAGGAGTTACACCGGATCAAATACATTCAGAAGTAGGAAGCTTTGGAATACCAGAATTTGGAACTAAATTTGTAAGGCGGAATGTTAGTAGATACAAAACCAACAACATTTGATGAACTTATTCGTATTTCTGGACTTTCTCATGGTACAGATGTGTGGCTTAACAATGCTCAAAGCTTAATAGAAGCAGGAACAATAAAACTGGACGAAGCAATATGTTGTAGGGACGATATAATGATATATCTAATAAAACAAGGACTAGAACCACAACCATCATTTAAAATAATGGAAGCTGTACGTAAAGGAAAAGTTGCAAAAGGAAAAGAGCCAAAGTGGCCAGAATATGAGAAAATGATGAAAGATAATAATGTACCAGATTGGTATATAGATTCATGTAAAAAAATAAAATATATGTTCCCAAAGGCCCATGCTGCAGCATATGTAACAAATGCCTTCAGAATTGCATGGTTTAAGGTACACGAGCCAAAAGCGTATTACACAGCATATTTTACAATTAGAGCAGATGAGTTTGATAGTGATATAATGTGCCATGGAGAAGAAAGAGTAAAAAACAAAATGAAAGAAATAGACCTTCTAGGAAATGGAGCAACAGTAAAAGAAAAAAATATGTATGCAATATTAGAATTGGTATTAGAAATGTATGAAAGAGGAATAAACTTCTTGCCAATGGATTTATATAAATCACATAGTACCAAATTTGTAATGGAAGAAGACGGAATACGTCCACCATTAAATAGTATACCAGGACTTGGAACAGTTGCAGCAGAGGGGATAGAAAAAGCAAAAAAAGATGGTAAATTTATGTGTATAGATGATTTGCAACAACGTTCAGGAGTAGGAAAATCTGTAATAGAAATGTTAAAAAATGCAGGATGCTTAAAAGGAATGACACAAAGTAATCAAATGTCTTTCTTTGAATTTTAAATGTTATTGTAATAAATGTGATATAAGCCAAAATAATGAATTAATCTAAAATTTCATCGAAGCTCCCCATTCACGCCCTTCTAACAAAATTCAAAAGAATTTTGAAGAATGCCGGAAAGGTCCCCACTTGCTTCGCGAAATTTAATCTTAATTATTATTTTGTCTTTAGACAAATTTGAATTGTTCATAAAATAAAATGTAGAGGCGGACGCCTCTGTCCGCCTGAATAAAAAATAAAATAGGTGATAAAATGGAAGAAATTTTAACAATAAAAAATATAATCATTTATGTTTTAGGAATAAATCTTATAGCTTTTTTAGCAATGTTTATAGATAAAAGAAGAGCAATAAAAAATGAATGGAGAATAAGCGAAAATGCATTAATGACATTAGTTCTTCTTGGTGGTGGAATAGGTGGAATAGCTGGAATGTACACATTTCATCACAAAACACAAAAGCCAAAATTTTATATAGGATTTCCCACAATCTTAATTACAGAAATTGTGTTAATTATATATTACTTAGTTAAATATAAGTAAATATGTAGGGGGCGACTATTAGTCGCCTTAATTTTTTTTATTTGATATAACTAAATTTACAATAAAAGAATTACATAACACACTGTAAATAATTGGAAATACTTTTTTGAAAAATAAAAACCTTGAAAAAAAGTGAATAAATCAAATCTGAAAATAGCTAATTTAAAGTTATTCACAAAGTTTTCCACATTATCCACAAAAAATGTGTATAACTAAATGTAAACTATAAAAAGTTACATAATACAAATAAAAAGTAACATAATTGTAATAAAATGGTAATAATTGGAAAAAATAAAAATGCAAAATACTGAAAACAATACAATAGCAAAAAAATACAAAATATGACTTTTGTAAAATAATCGTAATATATAAGAAATAAAAAATTGTAAAATAGTTGATTACAATTTTTATATGTGGTAAAATGCTCTAAGAAATTAGCTTTTAAAGTAAGAAAGAGGGAATGAAAAATGTCAGAATTAACTATGGATAAAATAGTTGCACTTTGCAAAAATAGAGGATATGTATATCCTGGTTCAGATATATATGGAGGACTTGCAAATACTTGGGATTATGGACCTTTAGGTGTTGAGTTAAAAAACAATATTAAACAAGCTTGGAGAAGAAAATTTATTCAAGAAAATAAATATAATGTTGGTTTAGATTCAGCAATATTAATGAACCCAATGGTATGGGTTGCTTCAGGCCATGTTGGTGGATTCTCAGATCCATTAATAGATTGTAAAGAATGTAAAACCAGACATAGAGCAGATAAATTAATAGAAGAATGGATGCATGAACATAATTGTGAAGAAGTTGTAGATGGTTGGCCAGATGAAAAAATGATAAAATATATGGATGATAACAATATTTGTTGTCCTAATTGTGGAAAACATAATTTTACAGAAATACGTAAATTTAATTTGATGTTTAAAACCTTCCAAGGAGTTACAGAAGATGCAAAATCAGAAATATATTTAAGACCAGAAACTGCACAAGGAATATTTGTAAACTTTAAAAATGTACAAAGAACAACAAGAAAAAAACTACCAATGGGAATTGCTCAAATTGGTAAATCATTTAGAAATGAAATCACACCAGGTAACTTTACATTTAGAACACGTGAATTTGAACAAATGGAATTAGAATTTTTCTGCAAACCAGGAACAGAACTAGAATGGCACGAATACTGGAAAAAATTCTGTAAAGAATGGCTTTTAAATTTAGGAATAAAAGAAGAAAATATACGTTTAAGAGACCATAGCAAAGAAGAATTATCACATTATAGTAATGCAACAACAGATATAGAATTTACATTCCCATTTGGATGGGGGGAGCTATGGGGAATAGCTTCAAGAACAGATTTCGATTTAAGTAAACATATGGAATATTCAAAACAAGATTTAACATATTTAGACCCAGAAACCAACGAAAAATACGTACCATATGTTATAGAACCATCACTTGGAGCAGACAGAGTAACACTTGCATTTTTATGTAACAGTTACGAAGAAGAAGAAATTGCTGAAGGAGATACTCGTACAGTATTACATTTACATCCAGCACTTGCACCATATAAAGTTGCAGTTTTACCACTTTCTAAAAAATTAAGTGAAAAAGCAACAGAAGTATATGAAAAACTTGCAAAGAAATTTATGTGTGACTATGATGAAGCAGGTTCTATAGGTAAACGTTACAGAAGAGAAGATGAAATAGGAACACCATACTGTGTAACAGTTGACTTTGATACACTTGAAGATGAGAGTGTTACAATAAGAGATAGAGATACAATGGAACAAGTAAGAGTAAAAATAGATGAACTTGAAAAGTGGATTGAAGAAAAAGTCGAATTTTAGTAGATTTTTGTAAATTATAGTGATATAATAGTGAACATAATTGAATAGAAAGGAGAGATTTTTATGATTTACCCTGATGACTTTAGGATTTTTAAAATTATTGAAGACCATAAGCAATATGCGGAGATTTATTTGTATCAAAACTCTAAACGCATATATTCGGGTGAAATACAAAATATTTCTCCTGAAAAATTTGAACGGTTAAAAACTTTCTTAGAAGAACTAGTTCAAATTAACAATAATTCTGAAATTTCTCTCAAATTCGGAATAATAGAGGTACAAGATTTGTTAGAAGGATTCAAGTGAACACTTGAATTCTTCTATTTTGAAAAATTGTCTATTTGTAATAAAATCTATAATTAATGTCAGACATTGTAGGGGGGGCGGCGTCCTTAGGGCGACTCGCTAAATTTTTATAATTATATATAAAAAATTATTTATAAACAGAAAGGAAATAAAAGAATGAAAGCAGCATTTTACACGCTAGGTTGCAAGGTCAACCAATACGAAACAAATGGAATGATACAAGAATTTATAAAACACGGTTATGAAATAGTAGAATTTCATGAAAAAGCAGATATATATGTAATAAACACATGCACAGTTACAAATATGTCTGATAGAAAATCAAGGCAAATTTTAAGAAGAACAAAACAATTAAATAAAAATTCTGTAGTTGTTGCAGTTGGTTGTTATGCACAAGTAGGAAAAGATAAACTAGAAGAAATTCCAGAAATAGACTTAATACTTGGAACTAACGAAAAAAGTAAAATGCTTTTATACATAGAAGAATTTTTAAAAACAAATAACAAAATTGAAGTTATTTCAGATGTAATGAAACAAAAAGATTTTGATGAGTTTGGAGAAGTAACATATACAGACAAAACAAGGGCTGTAATAAAAGTGCAAGATGGATGTGATAGATTTTGTTCATATTGCATAATACCATATGCAAGAGGAAGAGTTAGAAGTAGAAAAATAGAAAATGTTATAGATGAGGTAAAACATATAGCTAAAAAAGGAATAAAAGAAGTTGTAATTACAGGAATTCATGTTGCATCATATGGAAAAGATTTAAAAGAAGATATAGGCTTAATAGATTTACTAGAAAAAATAAATGAAGTAGAAGGAATAGAAAGAATCCGTTTAGGTTCCTTAGAGCCAATGATAATTACAGAGGAATTTATAAAAAGACTTTCCAAATTAGAAAAAATATGCCATCATTTTCATTTATCACTTCAAAGTGGATGCACAGAAACACTAAAAAGAATGAATAGAAAATATACTATTCAAGAATTTACAAAAGTAGTTGAATTATTAAGAAAAACATATACAGATGTAGAACTCACAACAGATATTATAGTTGGATTTCCGGGTGAAACAGAGGAAGAATTTAAAACAACATATAATTATTTAAAGAAAATAAAATTCTATAAAATGCATGTGTTTCAATACTCACCAAGAAAAGGAACAAAAGCGGCAGTAATGGAAAATCAAATTTCTCCGGAAATAAAGGCAAAGAGAAGTAAAGAATTAATAGAATTATCAAATAAAAATCAAAAAGAAATAAATAATCAATACTTAGGTAAAGAACTAAAGGTGTTATTTGAAGAATGTGAGAACGGAATTGTAAAAGGACATACTAGCAATTATATAATGGTAGAAGCAAAAGGAAAAGAAGAAAATTGCAACAATATAGTAAATGTTGAAATAGAAAAAGAAGATGGTGAAATGTTAATAGGAAATATAAAATAGATTACAAAAATATTACAAAAAAAATACAAAAATGTAAAATATGATTTTTGAGGAAACTATTGAAAAAAGTGCCATATTATAGTATAAGTATAAAAGGAATGTAATACAAAGGAGGAAACATTAATGGAAGAACAATTTGAGAATAGTGTATTTGGTGGAGTAGAAGTAAAACCACAAGAGGAAATTAAAGTTAATACAGAATTCAATTTACCAACAAAAGTAAGTATGTGGACTAAAATAAAAAATTTTTTCCTACAAGATATTAAAGTAGAATTAACACCAAAACAACAAAAGGTTGAAGATGAAATAAATGAATTTTTACATCAAGAAGTAACTTGGAAGAAAGTAAAAAACTTTTTATTTCAAGAAGTAAAATTTAAAAAATAAATTAAAGAGAATTGCAAATATTGCAATTCTTTTTTAAAAAACTATTTACAAAACCTGAAGTAAAGGTATATAATTAAACAAGATTTTTGTATAAAGAAGGGTGGCAATAAAATATGAAAATTTATGATAAAGAAATTTATAATAAACAAAAAAGTTTGAATACAGTAGTTATAATTGTGGTCGCCTTTATAATTGGATTTGTTGTTGGGTATTTTGGAAATGCAGCTGTAAAAAACACAAATACAGTTCATCATAATAATACAGTAAATAACAAAGTAACACAAAATACAGAAATAAAAAGAGATACAATATAAATATAAAAAATAAAATTGAATAAAGCCGATGAAAAAGCAAAGTATATAAACAATAATTATTTTTAAAGAGAAAGTAAATCGTGGCTGAAAGTTTACTAAAATAAGGTTTATAGAAATTTCACTTTTGAGGTTTTTTCTTGAAATAATAGTAGGGAAAAACGGTTGCAACGATATAGCAAATGAGGTTGAATTAAAAATAGTTCAATGAATTTAGGTGGTAACACGGGTAAAAGAATCGTCCTATGCAAGGGATGATTCTTTTATTTTTATATAAAAATAAATTTATATAAATAAAATTTAAAGGAGGAAACTATGAAAGAGCAAATTGCAAAAATGAAAGAAACAGCATTAGCAGAAATTAGTAAGGCACAAGATATTACAGAGTTAAATAATGCTAGAGTTAAATACTTAGGAAAAAAAGGTGAATTAACAGCCATTTTAAGAGGAATGAAAGATTTAAGTGCAGAAGAAAGACCTGTTATAGGAAGTTTAGTAAATGTTGTAAAAGCTGAATTAGAAAATTTAATAGATGTAAGAGAAGAAGAATTTAAAAAAGCAGAAATAAATAAAAAATTAGAACAAGAAAAAATAGATATAACTTTACCAGCAACAAAAGTAAAAAGAGGAAGTAAACATCCTGTAAACAGAATAATAGAAGAAATAGAAGACTTATTTGTATCAATGGGATATGATGTATGCAGTGGACCAGAATTGGAAACAGATGAATATTGCTTTGAAAGATTAAACTTACCAAAAGGACATCCAGCAAGAGATATGCAAGATAGTTTTTACATTACAGATGAATATTTATTAAGAACACAAACCTCTGCAGTGCAAGCAAGAACAATGATGGCAAATACGGAAAAAACGCCAATAAGAGAACTAACAGCTGGAAAAACATATAGAAGAGAAGACGATGCAACACATTCACATCAATTTGGGCAAGTAGAAGGATTAGTAATAGATTACAAAGAAAATAATGTTTCTTTAGCAGACTTAAAAGGAACACTAGAAGTATTTGTTAGAAAAGTAATAGGAAAAAATAGTGAATTACGTTTCAGACCAAGTTATTTCCCATTTACAGAACCATCTTATGAAGTAGATGTATCTTGCTTTAAATGTGGAGGAAAAGGATGTAACCTATGTAAACAAACAGGTTGGATTGAAGTATTAGGATGTGGAATGGTTCATCCAAATGTATTAAAAATAAATGGCTATGACCCAGAAAAATTTGGAGGATTTGCATTTGGAACAGGAATAGATAGACTAGCAATGTTTAAATATGGAATACCAGATATGAGATATTTATATGCAAACGATGTAAGATTTTTAAGTCAATTTGATAGAAAGGATGTGGACTAATTGAAATTAAGTACAAACTTTTTAAAAGAATATGTAGATGTTGATGTAGACACAAAAACACTAGCCGAAGCAATGACAAAAGCAGGAAGTGAATATGATTCAGCAGAAAATTTAGTAGAAGCAACAAACTTAGTTATAGGAGAAATAAAAGAATGTAAAGAACATCCAGATTCAGACCATTTACACCTATGTAAAGTTGATGTAGGAAACGAAATTTTAGATATAGTATGTGGAGCTCCAAATGCAAGAGCAGGAATAAAAGTAATAGTTGCTTTACCAGGAGCAGAATTACCAGGTGGAGTAAAAATAAAAGCTGGAGTTATTCGTGGTGAAAAATCAAACGGAATGATGTGTGCTTTATATGAAATAGGAATAGATAAAAAATTTTTATCAGAAGCAGATAAAAACGGTATATGCGAATTACCAGAAAATGCTCTGCCAGGAGAAGATCCAATTAAATTTTTAGGATTAGATGATAGTGTAATAGATTTTGACTTAACAGCTAATAGAGGAGATTTACTAAGTGTTTTAGGAATGGCATATGAAGTAGGAGCAATTTATGATAAACCACTAAAAAAAGAAGTAGACTTATCTCATAAAGAAAATGGAGAAGATATAAACAATAGCTTTAAGGTAGAAGTAAAAACAGATAATTGTAAATTATTTTTAGCAAAAAGAGCAGAAAATGTGACCATAAAAGAAAGTCCAGAATTTATAAAAAATAGACTTATTGCAAGTGGAATAAGACCAATCAATAATGTTGTAGATATAAGTAACTATGTTATGTTAGAGTTAGGTCAACCATTACATTTCTATAATGCAGATAATTTAGAAGGAAAACTAATTGTTAGAATGGCAGAAGAAGGAGAAAAATTAACAACTCTAGACAACATAGAAAGAATACTTACTAAAAACGATATTGTAATTTCAAAAGAAAACGAAGCAATAGGTTTAGCAGGAGTAATGGGTGGACTTACAACAGAAGTAGAAAACGATACTAAAAACATAATAATAGAATCTGCAATTTTCGATTCTGTTTTAGTAAGAAAAACATCAAATAAAATAGTTAGAAGTGAAGCAAGCAACAGATTTGAAAAAGGATTGGATTATAAAAGAACATACATGGCAGCAGAAAGAGCATGTGCATTACTAGAAAAATATGCAGATGCAACAATTACAACAGGAACAGTTGTATACGATAAAATCGAGAAACAAGAAAAAAACGTAGAAATAAAATACGAAGATATAAATAGAGTTTTAGGAACAAATATATCCAAAGAAGATATATTAGACGTATTTAGAAAACTTGGATTTGAATATAAAGCAGATGATGAAAAAGCAATGGTAAATGTACCAAGTAGAAGAATAGATATATCTATAAAAGAAGATTTAATAGAAGAAGTTGGAAGAATTTATGGAGTAGACAATATAGTAGGAAAATTACCAACATTACCTATAAAAACAGGAAGCTACGACAAAACAACAAGAAGCATAAGAAATAAAATGGTAGATTTAGGATTAAACGAAACATTATCATATATATTAATAAATGATGCAGATGTTCATAAATTTACAACAGATGAATTTGAAGAATTAAAACTACTAGATCCAATTACAATAGAAAGAAATACTTTAAGATATAGTATGATTCCATCTTTATATAAAATATATGAATACAATTATGCAAGAAATCAAAAAGATGTTGCAATATTTGAAATAGGAAAAGGATTTTTCAAAAAAGGCGATATATATGGAGAAGAAAATAAGCTATGTGCAATACTTTCAGGAGAATTCTATTATGGAGTAGATAACAAGAAAAACGTAGACTTTTATATTGTAAAAGGAATAATTGAAGAAATGCTAGATTATTTAGGATATGAAAATAGATATAGTTTTGTAATGCCTAAAAATATGCCAAAAGAATTTCATCCAGGTCAAACAGCAGAAATAAATGTAAATGGTCAAAGTGTTGGAATTATGGGAAAACTTCATCCAGAAGTAACAAAAGAAGATGTATTTACATTTGAAATAAACTTAGATAAATTACTAGCAAAAAAAGTTGGAAATATGAAATATAAAGAAATATCTAAATATCCAACAATAAAAAAAGACTTAGCAATAATTATAGATAAAGATATAACTTCAAAAGAAGCGGCAGATGTATTAAAAAGAGCTGCAGGAAAACTATTAACAGAAATAGAAGTATTTGATGTATACACAGGAAAAGGAATAGAAGAAAACAAAAAAAGTATAGCATATTCACTATCATTTGGAGCAAAAGATAGAACACTAACAGATGAAGAAATAAATGCAGTATTAGAAAAAATAATAGAAGCAGCAAAAACAAAATTAAATGCAGAATTAAGAGGATAAAAGGAGAAAAACTATGAAATTAACAATAAAAAAAGCACATATTTTTACAATTATATTAGGTGCAATTTTTGTAAGCTTAAGTATATTTCATACAAATTTATGGTTTGATGAAAGTTACTCTGTAGCTATTGCAAGACATTCTTTTTCAGAAATATGGAACATAGGTGGAAACGATGTGCACCCTATTTTATATTATTGGATGTTACATATAATTCAAATAATAACAGGAGGTTCAGTTTTAGCATACAGAATATTTTCTGCTATTCCAATTATAATTCTTGGAATTTTAGGCTTTACCCATATAAGAAAAGATTTTGGAGAAAAAGAAGGTTATATATTTTCGCTATTCACTTACTTTATGCCAGCAATGAGTGTATATACAAACCAAGTAAGAATGTATTCATGGTCTATACTTACGGTTACAATTCTTGCAATATATGCATATAGAATTTTTAAAGGAAAAGATTCAAATAAAAACTTAATAATATTTGGAATATCAAGTTTAGTTAGCATATACCTACATTATTATGGATTAATGGCAGCAGGAATAATAAATGCAATTTTATTAATATACTTAGTTATAAAGAAAAGAAAATCTACAGCAATAAAAATAACATTACTTGGAATAATTCAGCTAATAGCATATGTACCATGGCTTATTAATTTTGCAACACAATTAAAGAACGTATCTGGAGGATTTTGGATAGGCTTTGAATTTCCTAAAACACTAATAGAATTAACAAGCTTTGGATTCTTAGGAGATTATATAAATGACAATTTTGGTTTATATCAACATGTAATTTTTGTATTAGCTATAGAATTATACATATATTTAGGTGTGAAAATTTATAAATACAAAAAAGAAAAACAAGATATAAAATCAGCAATATTATCTGTTATAATTTATGCAGCAGTAATAATTGCAGCATTATTAATAACATTAGTTATGAATACATCAATTTTATATTATAGATATTTATTTGTAATAACAGGTTTTTTTATATTTGTTTTAAGCTTTGTTTTAGCAAAAGAAAAAAACAAAATAGTTTCTATTACAATTTGTATAGTAATAGTTTTATTAGGAATGATAAATAATATAAAATTGATAAATGAAAATTATGATGAAAGCAATAAACAACCAATTGAATATTTAAAACAAAATATTCAAGAAGGAGATTTAATAGTATATTCAGATGTTGGTGTAGGAGCAGTTGTAAATGAATTTTTAACTCAAAATAATCAATATTTTTATAATGCAGATCACTGGAATATATATGAAGCATATAAAGCCTATGAACCAACAATGAAAATTACAGAAAATGACGAATTTACAAATGATGCAAATAGATTTTGGCTTGTAGGATATAACGAAAATATTTATAACTACTTGTTCAATAATGAAAAATATAGTAAAATAAGTACAGAAACTTTTGATACAAAATATCAAGGAAATTACTATGTTATAATGCTAGTAGAGAAAAAAATGTAGAGGAGACAAAGTTATGGAATTTGTAACATGCTGTGTGTGTGGAAATAGAGTTCAACAATCAAATGGAATAGATATATGTGGACTATGTATAAAAACAAAAGGTGATAGAGTAAAAATACTTGCAATAAAGAAATATTTAGAAAAGCATCCTAATGCAAGTGCTTTAGAACTTGTAGAAACCTTAGAAATAAAACCAAGAGAAATTGATAAATTTATAAAAGAGGGCGGATTAAGAGCATATAAATCAGTAGATGGTTCAAAAATTTTAAAGGTACCAGAAAAAAATAAAAAAGTATTAACCAAAGAAGAACAAAGAAAAGAAACTTTAAGTAGGCTTGCAAATGTATATAATAATAAACCGCAAATAAACTTAGAACCAAGAAGACATGAGCCAACAGAAAAGGAATCAAAACTCGTAGCAGATTTAAGACAATTATATACAAACAAATCTGAAAGAGATAGAGAAAGATAAAAAGGTAAATATTAATAGTGCAGGTGTGGCATACCGTGCCAAAAAACAAAAGAAGGGAAGATACAAATGAAAGAAAATAATAAAAACGTTGAGGTACAGCTATACTTTAAAGACATTCCAACATCTAATCTCAAATATCCAACCTCAAATTCAGCCATTACTCTAATTGCTCTAATAATAACAATAATAGTGCTATTAATACTAGCTGGGGTAAGTTTAAATATGTTAGTGGGTGAAAATGGAATAATAAGTAAGGCACAATTAGCAAAAGAAAAAACAAACCAAACACAAGAACAAGAGGAAAAAAATCTAAAAGATTTAGAAAGTAAAATGGATGAAACACTACAAAGACAAAACGGTTCAAGCAAATTTGAGGTTCTTTGGGAAAATACTACAAATGAACCAATTACAGTTGGAAAGGAATTTGAGCTAAAAGAAGAATTTACAAATTATGATGTATTATCTGTCAACTTTAGAACTAGTGAAAAATTTGGGACATATGAGGATTCTATTAATACAAAAGATTTGAAAAATATAATTGATGAGAATTTAGCAGAGCAAAATCACTGGTATTGCGGTGCTATTAACAATAGTGTAAATAGCTATGTTTATATAAATTTTTCTAAAGACTATAAAAAATGGTATGTAAAATATAGAAATGGCTCTTCCGCTTTGCCTTATCTTATAAACAGTATAACAGGTATAAAATATTAGAATAAAAAAGATAAAATGTCTATGCATTTTATCTTTTTTTTGATATAATATGCAAAAATGTTTGAAAGGAAATTTTATGGAACTTACGAAAAAACAAAAAGTAATATTTAATATTGTTGCAGTTGTTTGTATTGCAATTATGGCTTTTGCCGTTTCACCAAAAACTTTACAAAATGATACATATTATACAGTAAAAATTGGAGAACATATTTTAAATACTAAAACAGTAGATATGATGGATCCGTTTTCGTGGCACCAAGATTTAAAATATACATATCCACATTGGTTATATGATGTTATTATGAATATAATATACCAAATTGGGAGTTGGGATGGAATTTATATATCTACAATAATGTTTTCATTTTTATTAGGAATTGCAATATATTTTACCAATTCTAAACTTACAAAAAATAAATTAACATCACTAATATTTGTATTACTAGATTTATATTTATTAAAAGATTTTATTGCAGCTAGAGCACAACTTGTAACATTTATATTGTTTGCTTTAACTATATATTTGCTAGAAAGATTTGTAGTAAAACCAAAAAAAATATATGCAGCTTGCTTGATAATAATATCACTTTTAATTGCAAATTTACATTGTGCAGTATGGCCATTTTTCTTTATACTATTCTTGCCATATATTGCAGAATACCTATTTATTGCATATTATGATTCAGATGTAATGCTAAGAGTAATTTATTTAATAAAAAAAATGAAAATTAAACTATCAAAGAAAAGTAATAAAGAAGAATTAATAAATAAAGAAAAACAAGAACTAGAAAGAAAACTGAAAGCCATAAATGAACAAAGAAATTCAGCAAGAGAAAATGCATATAAAATTGAAATAGAAAAAAATAAAAATATAAAATATCTAATAATAGTTGCAATTATTTGTGCACTAATGGGATTATTAACACCTTTAGGAGATACACCATACACATATTTAATAAAAACAATGCAAGGAAATACAACACAAAACATAAATGAACATTTGCCAATTACATTTTGGGACAACAAACCTATTCTTATAGTATATACAGTATTAATTGCTTTATGGATGTTTACAAAAACAAAAATAAAATTAAGAGATTTATTCCTAATAGGTGGATTGATGCTTTTAACTATAATGTCTAAAAGGCAGTCTTCTATGTTACTTGTAGTTGGAACACTAATATTTAATAAATACTTAACCCAATATTTAGACACAACAAATATGAAAAATATAGTAGAAAGTATAACTAAAACAGTAGGCACAATTGTAGGTGGAACTCTTATAATTGCAATAATAGGCTTAACAGGATTTAATTTATATAAAGATATAAAAGATGATAAATACATAAGTGAAAGTACATATCCTGTACAGGCTTGTGATTTTATACTTAATAATATAGATTTAAAAAGTGCAAGATTTTTTAATGAATACAATTATGGAAGTTATATGCTATATAGAAATATACCAGTGTTTATAGATTCTAGAGCAGATTTATATGCACCAGAATTTAGTGGGAAAGATGAAGATATATTCTCAGATTTCTTAGATATTTCTAATTTTGGTATGGATTATGAAGATGGTTTTGAAAAATATGGAATTACACATATAATATTGTATCAAGATGCAAAACTAAATAATTCTTTAAAACTAGATAATAATTACAGGCAAATATATTCAGATAAACATTTTGTTATTTATGAAAGGTTGAAATAAAATGGAAAAAAATAAAAAACGTATGATAATAATTACAATTGCAGTTATTGTTTTAATTGCAATAGATCAAATAGCTAAATTTTTTATAATAGGAAAAGAGATAAATTTAATACCAAATATACTAAATTTTAAATTTAGTGAAGAAGTAGCAGGAAATTTTGGAGTTGGATTTAAAGGAACCTTTACATTTGTAATTACTAACTTAATAGTACTAGGTGTAATAATAAAATTTATGAAAATGCAACAAGAACAAATAGATAAAAAAACTTACGTAGCGTTAACAATGATTATTGCAGGTGCAATTGGAAATTTAATAGATAGATTATTTAGAGGGTATGTTGTAAAATTTATAATATTATGGAAATTGCCAGCATTTAATATTTCAGATATATTAATAGTTGTAGGCTGGGTTTTATTAGCACTATTTTTTGCAATGTTTGCAGTAACAGTAAGAAAAGATAATAAATAATTCAGTAGAAAAGAGGAGAAAATGAAGTTATATACAATAAATAAAGAATTAGCAGGAAATAGAATAGATAAAGTACTCCCAACATTAGATGAGAATTTAACAAGAGTAATGGCACAAAAATTAATAGAACAAGAAAATGTTAAAGTAAATGGAAAAAGTGTAAAAACATCATATAAATTAAATGAAAATGATAAAGTTGAAGTAGAAATTCCAAAGGTAAAAGAAATTAGTATAAAAGCACAAGATATTTCAGTAGAGGTTTTATACGAAGACAACGATATAATAGTAGTAAATAAACCAAAAGGTTTAGTAGTTCATCCAGCAAATGGAAATCCAGATGGAACTCTTGTAAATGCTTTGATGAAAATTTGCAAAGGAACTTTATCTGGAATTGGTGGAGAAATAAGACCAGGAATAGTACATAGATTAGATAAAGATACATCAGGGGTTTTAATAGTTGCAAAAAATGATAAAGCACATTTAGCACTTTGTGAGCAAATAAAAAATAGAGAAGTAAAGAAAACATATTTAGCATTAACAAGAGGAATAATAAAAGAAAACGAAGCAACAATAAATATGCCAATAGGAAGAAGTACTACAGATAGAAAAAAGATGGCAGTTGTAAAAACAGGAAAAGAAGCAATAACACATTTTAAAGTTTTAGAAAGGTTTAAAGAAAATACTTTATTAGAAATTAACTTAGAAACAGGAAGAACTCATCAAATACGTGTACATTTATCACAAATAGGTTATCCAATAGTTGGAGATATGGTATATTCAAATGGGAAAAATAAATTTGGTGTACAAGGACAAATGTTACATGCTTGGAAAATAAAATTTATGCATCCAATAACAGGCAAAGAAATGGAAATAGAGGCTCCTTTGCCACCATATTTTGAAGATGTTTTAGAAAAACTAAAAGAAGAAAAATAAAAATATTAAATCAAATTAATTAAAATTATATTATATATTGTTTTTTATACCTTGGTGTCGCAATCTTCGGACTAAAAATGGTCTATTGAGCATTTTACATGCTGGTCGACAGAGGCGTCGACCACTACAATAAAAATAGAAAATTACTATAATATAAAAGGAAGATTGCTCCAAATCGCACTCGCAAAAATATTTGCTCGTTTGGTCGCTTACGCGGTATTCAAAACAATATATAATATA
>JABLTO010005849.1_pt1 | contig 40957 bp, 34 predicted proteins | sample 7160091 | NCBI WGS metagenome assembly JABLTO01 (sample SAMN14651225, study PRJNA627086) | human gut metagenome | isolation source: feces | host: Homo sapiens
TGTGACAGTAGTGCGGCTGGCGGACTCTTCATAGCTCTTTAGAGCTGGCAGGTATCACAGGCTTATAGCCGCAGAGCAAACCACCAGCTAAGCTGATGGTACTGATTTATATATTGAGTTATAGCTGTATAGCTTATTATATATTATTTTACCGAAAGTAACAGAATGGCAAAAGCAGAGTTAGAGAGCATGGGTGAAGATACAGACGTCTTGTGCGAATCTATTTCTAAACTTCGTGAACAAATAAAAGCATTAACTGGCGTTGATATTATGATAGACGATAATACGTTTAAATCAACAACAGATATTCTTAAAGAGCTTGGTAAAGTATGGGGAAATCTTAGCGATTCTTCTCAAACCGCTACTCTTGAGCTTGTTGCTGGAAAAACAAGAGCAAATAACGTGGCTGCTTTATTGAAAAATTATGAGCAAATTGATGAAGTTCTTAAAAGTCTTGGTGATGCTGAAGGTTCAGCCTTACGAGAAAATGAAGACATAGTTGATTCTATTGATGGACATATCAAAGTATTATCTGCTACTGCTGAAGAATTTTGGCAAAAATTTATTGATACAGATTTAGTAAAAAATGCAGTATCATTAGCCTCCGATTTACTTGGATTATTAACTCAAATTATATATAAATTTGGAGCACTCCCTATTATTGCTACAGGAATTGCAGCAAAATTATCTTTTAGTGGAAATGTCGGCATTGATACGTTAGTGGCGTATTAATCAAATTATTGTTATTGTTTTGAACGTACCGACATCATAGGGTTTCTATCGGATACGATAGTTTGGACTATGATAAGTATGCTATACATACGATAAACGAAGACGCAATATGCGAGGAAGGCTGTAAAACTCATGGTACTACCCTATTATAAGGAAACTAAATAGGCACAGTAAAAATTCATGAATTCAGTTGGTTCGCAGGGATAGACCTTTAAAATGGTAAGCCCTCAGAGAGTGACAACCGTTGGTAGTAGTTATGTGAAACGATGCTACTATAATATGCATTCCGTACTCATGGCACGACATGTTAAATGATGTGAACTTATCTCATATCTCGTGTAAATTAGTTTGACCTCTCAGTTCCTAGAGGTAGATAAGATGGAACAAAACCAAGAAATCTTGATTTCAATCGAGTAAAATAGAGAATAACAAATAGAGGACAGTCGTGATGACCTGCCCTCGTATTAAGGAATAAAAGGAAATAAATTATGGCTTATACAAAAGAATAAAATTATTTAGATTGGTGCTTGTCTTTGGCAATCATGTGAGTTATGTATTTTACTTTCTCATTGCTGAGTTCAGGATGTCTACAAATTAATATTGTGACTACTAATTTGAGAATCAAATATCCAAAGTAACACATTCCTACACTGCCTAAGATTTTTAATAATTGTGTTAGAGCTTCTAACAATTCTACCCTCCCTTCTGTAGAAATTTCATAACATTAGGGAATTTGTATTGCCCAGAACGAGCTGAATTTATTTCCAAAATAGTGCCTGTTTCTACACAAGCACTCCCACATGGTATAAATACCAAGCACTTGCCGTGACAATGGACTGCAATGTGGTAATACAGTCGCAGTTTGCTTGGTATAATATTACCATATTTTATTAATTTCATAAATCCAGAACATAAGTTTTGTTAGGCGTATACATATATATTTTTTTAGAAAGAATGTGATTAAATTGGGTTAATTTAATGTTTCTTATTTCTTTTTGTTACCAACATATAATATTGCAGATATAATTGATGAAACTGCACACACTCCAAATGCTAACTTAAATGCAAAATAGTATGTTTCAGGTGTATATCCAATACCACTTGGATCTGGTATCTTAAATATAAATGAAATCGAAGCGAAATATGATAATGTCGTAAGCAAAATTGGTACTACAATATGAATTATTATTCTCTTTTTGTTCATTGGTTTACTCTCCTATTCTTCTGATTTAGTATAAACAACTATCCAATACAATATATATACTATTATTCCATTAACACACTGAAAAACAATACTAAAATAATTTGGATTTGTGATTGACTGTGTTAATAAGAATCCACGATTTGATTGAAATATCATAATTGTGCTTATTAATTGTAAGACTGTTGTCACACTTAAAACTGCATATAATATTTTATTATTTAGCAAAGTAAAAACAACAAGTAATATACAGATTACACTGGAAATAATAGTCCACATTTTTAATCCAATTATTTCAGTTTCATTATATGAATCAATAAAATAATTTTTCCATACATTTAATAACGTTAAGAATATTGTTTGTGTAAAAATCCCTATACTTATGAATTTTGTATAATTTGTATTTTTTAATGAAAGAACTGAAAATATGAGTTCGAAAATTATACAAGTGATAGATATACCAAATAGTATAAAATTATAATAGATATTTTCTTTTACGAATAATTTACTTGCATACCCACTAATTATTTCATATTTGATATTTTTTTAAAACTTAAAATTCCCAATAAATATGGTTTCCAATAAAACAAAATTAAGAACACATTCCAAATTATTATTAATATAAATAATATATTTTTTCTCGTTCCAAATGATTTGTTCATAACAATCTCCTTGACTATATTATAATATATAACCTCAAATATTATATATTATAACTTAATTTAGTATGATATTCAAGACAATAGATGATGATTCAACTCTCTCAGGTCAGAGAATTGTTAGCACATTTGAAGCAAGAAAAATCGCACAAGACAAATTAACTATTTCATTAAAAGAGCAGTCTGCACAGTTGGAAATTGATAGACAAGAACTTTCACTTTTAGAACAAAAAGTGAAAAGTGGTATGACATATGAACAGGCTTATGCAGAAAGTATTAAAAAGGCTAGTGCAGCAGCAAAAGAACATGCTATTACTACAAAAGGACTTGCTGGTACAACAGACACATTTGTTGCAAAACAAAATTTTACGAGATAAGGAATGGGGTAATTAATAATAAGATATTATTTACTCTTTTATTTGGGATGGCATAATCCCCATTAAGATATTTATTTTTGTTTTAAGACATCATAATTAAAATTTAATTATGATGTCTCTTTTATGTTGTAAAAAACAAAATAAAGAGCAGCAATCTCTTATTCTACTATTTGAAAAAAGAAAGGAAAATCAAACTATGAAAAAAATTACTTACACATTAAAACAGTTATTACCATTAGCTTATTATTCAAAATACAGAGTCCAGAATGGATCAAAAGAACTCGCAATCTGGACTCAGTGGTTTGGTAAGCCATTTAATATTAAACGATTTACACTTACTAATTAATGAAATTTAGTTCCATCACATTTTGGACATGGTGGCATTGTATCAGTATCATCGTCTAATACAACCACCTGTCCACAGTTATCACAGGTATATGTTCCTTTACCTGGTTTCTCTCCTGTATTTGGCATATGTAAACCCTCCTCTCTGTAATTAATATAAATATTTTACCACTAATTGTCAGAATTTAGTAGTTAGAACATACGTTTAGTTAGATATTGCCAAATTACATTAATTAATTTTTCTATTTTAGCCAAAACATATGTTTAGAATAGAAATATGTCAATAATTAGTATATAATGGAATATAATACTAATGATTGGGGAAATAGAATATGACAAACTCAGATTATATATTATTTTTAGACGAAAGTGCAGAAACAAAAACAAACCCATATTTGTTACTCGGTGGTATTATAATATCAAGAAATAATTACAAAAAGTTTTTGATACCATCTGTACAGAATACAAAATCTATTTTAGGGAATTCTAATATCGTATTTCATTATACTGATATCCTTAAAAAGCAAAAAGATTTTAAAATCCTATGTTCAAATGCTGATATGCGTACTAAGTTTTGGACTTCATTAAGGAAAAGTATTGATGAGACAGATTTTAAAATAATAACTACATATACTAATGTGAAGGATTATCTTAACGAATATCCAGAATTTTCTCATGATATATATGAGATACTTTTTTCTTCTGTAATAAATAGTTATATACACTTTTTAATAAAAAATAAAGCTCGAGGAAGTATAGTGTTTGAATCTAGAGAAGAAACACAGAACAGAAAAATACAAAAACATTATTTTAATATTCTGCAAAATGGTACTAATATTTATATTCCAGAAGCAATTGATAAATATATAACAACAACGAGTTTTACTGTAAAAGAAGAAAACAGTATTGGATTACAAATGGCAGATATTGTTGCGTATAATTGTATAAGATATATCAATGGGTATAAAATTCAACATTCTATGTGGAATGTTTTAGAACCCAAAATATATGATGGGTACAAAGAAAATCTTAACTCATATGGATTGGTAAAATTATTTTAATGTTGACAATAGGTTTATTATTTGATAAAATACTCCTTACAAACAAGGAAATGGGTGTCCATTAGCCTTGACTTGTATCATATCAAACAGAAATGGGTGTCCATTAGCTGATAGGTATGTGGCATCAGGAGGAATTTAAACAATTGTCTTTGACATGCGTTTAACACATGAGGTAATACAGAGTCGTAGAAATATGGCTCTGTATTATTTTTTTCTAAAAATAAAAGAGCAGGATTAATCTTCTGCTCTTTTTCAGTGCAATAAAAAGAGTAGCAACTTCTACTACTCTTCTATTTCTACCAATTATTCGGTTTCCAAGTATAACCACAGTTACCACAACGGTTAACAGTTTTGCTTGCACCAAGCAAACCCCAGAAATTATTGACTCCTCTAGCACCTGTTGTAATTGTAGTTGAATCACACTTAGGACAATGGATTAAGTTACTATTCTGATGTTGTACCTGTGTTTTGAATTGTGACATTTTTAGTTGGAATTCTATTGGATCTTTTTGTTTGAGATCTATCATGGAATCAAAGAATGATGCGCTACGAGTTATTTTAATTAATATATTTTTTTCATCTCCTGTTAGTACCGTATCTACTAATTTATGTTTACATATTGGACATTCGAAGTTGTTGTCTGCTATCCAGCCAATATATCCAGACCCCCAAAAATCATCATCTTTACGATGATTTTTACAATTTTGACATAATTTAATATATTTCATAAATTTTTACCTCCTTTTATGAATGATTATACCATAGATTTATACAAAGTAAATCATTTTGCATATAGCTTGTACAATATGATGCAAAAAATGTTTTTTCATTTGGAAAGAAAATATCCGATGATGTCTTAAATGCTCTTGATAAATTAGAGCCAGACATGATCGAAACAACAAATAGTACGAAAGATTTAGCTGAAGAATTAGGCACAACAAGTAAAAGTTTTATTGACTTTTGTACAAATTTAAAAAATGGTAACATCACCCTTAAAGAAGGTCAGACATATCTTCAGGCATACCGAGAGCAATTAAACACTACCAGATTCAGTTTAAAAAACATTGGGGCTTCAATCAAGAATTTCTTTGGAACTCTTGGTGCAAATGCATTAAATATATTTGGTGGTATGGTGATTGGAGCTATTATTAGTTCTGGCATTCAATTAATTAATAAAGGTATTGAAAAATACAATAAAAAGGTTGATAAGATTGCTAATTTAAATAAAAAACTTGAAAATTTAAATGAAACTTTTGAGACCAACAAGCAAAAAATCGAAGATATTAATACTTCTCTTGAAGATAATAAGAAACGTATTGAAGAGATTCAGAACTTAGATAATATTACTTATGTTGATAAGCAAGAGATTGAAAATCTTAAAGAAATTAATCGTCAGTTAGAATCCCAAAAAAAAATCCTTAAAGATTCACAAGATCAAGTTGGTAAAGATTATGTTCAAACTTTAATTGAAAAAGATGACTTGGATTTTACTACCAATAAAGGTAAAGAAGGTAAAGCTAAAAAATGGAAACCAACTGATTTGGCTACTTTAGGTTATGAAAGATGGTATAGAATTGAAAAAGCAAGAAGTGAAGATACTGATTATATAAAACTTAAAGACGCTATTGATGATCTTGAAAAAATAAATAGTTATTCCTCTACAGCTAAAGATAAATATAATAAATATATTAATAGTAAAGGGCTAGGATATATAAATGATATTCATCTTGATGATGAAAAGGCTAAAAAAGATTTAGAAATAATTAAAGCAAGATATACTGAAGTTTCTAAACTTATTCAAGATATTAATAAAAATTATCCTGAACAGATGTCTTCAAAGGAAGTGCAAGACTTATTAAATGAGCAACTATCTTATCTTAAATATATTGATTTCGACTCTTGGGCTGACCAAAATATCACTAGAATTTTAAATAAAGATAGCTTCAAAGACATAGGTAAGGCATTAAAGGCGAAAATTGAAGAAGGACTTAGCGATGAAGACATATTGCAGGCATTTAATTCTAATGGCATAACGGAAGGACTTGAAGAAGAATATCAAAAAATCTCCGACTGGGGTCTCGATGATTATGCTGAACAAATTAAGAATGGTACTATTCAAACTGTATTTGGCAATGTCGATATGGATAAACGTACCATTATTAATTGGTCTGACGAACTTAAACAAACTTATGCAGATGCATTAGCAAGTTGGGATTATGATCCAGAAGTAGGTTCTATTGATACTGTATTTGGTGGTTCTGAACGTTTTGGAGAAGACTTAAATGGAAATGGCTGGGAAGTTGCATTTACTCCTATTCTACCAGATGGAACATTCTTATCAAAAGATACTGTTGAAGAATATATTAATCAGATTCTTGCAGAAGCATATGCTGATGACGGAAAAGTTACCGATGATGAATTGAAAGAGCTTGATGCTCAGGGACGACAAATTGGTGATACATTTGTTCAAGGAATTTATGCCGGTGTTGACGATAGTCAAAATTATGACAATAATGGAAACTGGGCAGATGTAGTTGGTCGTCTTATGCACTTCTCTGGTAAAGACGGTGCAATCCAACTTTTAAAAAAACAATTTGGAGAAGATTTAACTGAACAAGATTTATTATCCAGTGATGAGGCTAAAAAATTATTAAAAGGTATAGCTCAAACCTTGTATGATGACCAAAGTGAAGAATCTATTAAAAAAGCTGCAAGTTATATTGTAAAACTTTTTAGAGATGAAACTTCTCAAGCTTTCCAGAACTTTGAATATTCTCCATCTGATATTTTTAAGTTAAAAGATGCTGATAATAATTCAACTAAACTTGGTCAATTGTCTGACCAACTTGATAATATACAATCGGCTTATACTAGCTTAATGGATACAATAGATCAATATAATGAGACTGGTTATATTACTGTTGATCAGTATCAAGCTATATTATCTAATGGCTCTCAGTTTTTAGATTATTTAATTGATGAAGATGGTAATTTAAAAACCGATACAGAATCAATGAAAGAACTAACCAAGGCAAGACTCCTTGCAATGGAAGCTCAAATGCAACAAGGACTTATTGATAATGTAACGGGCATTAATACTGAAGCAGATGCGATGACTTATTTGTCTAGTACAAATTATGAATTAGCAGAAAGTTATAATGAAGTTAGTGAAGCAGCTTTAGAAGCATGGAAGGTTCAAGCTTTAAATAATGGAATATCTCAAGATACAATAGATAAAGTCTTGAATAAACGAAAAAGTGATTCTAAAAAAATATCTGATTTAACTCAGAAAACAATTTTAGGAGTTGATACAAACCCTGATTCGACTTTAAAATCGAGTAGTTCTAATTCAGGTTCCTCTAAATCTAATTCTAAGGATTCTATTGATATAATAGATTTTGCCGAAGAAAAACTTAATCATTTAAACACATTAATTGATGATACCCAAAAACATATTGAACAGTTAGAGGGTTCAGGCAATAAAAATGCTTTAGTTGATAGTTTAGTAGACATCAATAAATCTAAAATGAACACCTTAGAACAGGTCAGCGATTTATATACTAGAATGACTGATGAGTATTTGGCTAAAATTCCCGAACAATATAAAGGATTAGCCAAAGAAGGTGGTCTTGAAATAGATAAATTTATTGGTGATGGAAATTCCAAGGTTGCAGATGCAATTAAGGATTACCAGACTTGGGCTGATAAAGTAGACGACATTAATTCTCAATTAATAGAATTAAAACAGACATTAAAAGACCTTGAAGTTGATAAATTCAACAACATCAAAGATGATTTCGATTCTATGTATAGCATCTTAGATAAAAATAAATCTAAAATTAAAGATGTTGTTAGTTTATTAGAAACTCAGGGACAAAATGTTGGTCAAGGATTCTATGAAGAATTAATAACCGAAACTAAATCTCAAATTCAGATACTTAAAGAAGAACGTGATACACTTACTTCTCAAATGACTTCTGCATTAAGAAATGGTATTGAATATGGTTCAAATGAATGGAAAGATATGTATGATGCATTACAAGATGTAGATTCTTCTATTATATCTTGCGAAAATGACTTAAAAGATTTTCAGAAATCTATTAATGAATTGCATTGGAATACTCTTGAAAAGATTAAAGACCAGTTTTCTTCTATCTCAAGTGAGTTAGACAGTTTAAATAGTTTATTAGAGAAAGATACAGTTACTTCAAATGGTAAATTTACTTCTGAATCAATTACTAGAATTGGTTTATTAGCTCAAAAATATGAATTGGCAAGGAATGAAGTTGCTCAATATAACAAGGAAATTAAATATCTTGAAAACTTATATAAAAATGGCAAAATATCAATTAATGAATATACCGATAAACTTAATGAGTTAAGAGATTCACAATTTTCTTCTATTTCTACCGCAGAAGAAGCTAAAAAGGCTATATTAGATTTAGCCGAAGCGAGAGTTAATGAGGCTATTGATGCTATTGATGAAGAAACCGATGCTTACGAAGAGTTAATTAATAAGCAGAAAGATTCATTACAAGCCGAAAAAGATTTATACGAGTATAAGAAAAACATCGCACAGAAAGAAAAAGAAATCTCTGCATTAAAACGTAAAATTAATGCAATGATGGGGTCTGATGATGCTTCCACTATTGCTGAACGTGAAAAACTTGAAGCTGAACTTGCTGAGGCTGTTAACGACTTAGAGGATTATAAGTATGACCATTCAGTTGAAGTTCGTAGTGACGCATTAGATAAAGAGTTGGAAGATTATAAAGATGCACAAGATAAACGAACCGAAGCTTTAAAGGATTCTTTAAAAAATGAAGAAGAAGTTTTAAATAAAGCTATAAGCGAAGCAAAATCAAGAGCAAATGAAATTTCTAATACTCTTTTAACTTTAGAGAGGAAACAAGGTATTACTATTGCTTCTTGCATAATAACTCCTTGGCGTACAGGTTCTAGTGCTATCGCAGGATATAATCAGGCACTTAATTCTAGCACAAGTAATTTTACTGCTAAATTAAATGGAATTAAAACCAATATTCAAAGTGTTCAGACACAGGCTAATAATATGGCAAGCACTATAATGTCAGCATTTAATATTAGTAATAATTCTGGAGTTTATGAAGCAATTTCTAAGGTTAGACAAAATCTTTATAATACTTCTGTTGAGTCTATTCATTTAAAACAATGGATAAGTTCGGCTTTAAACAGCACTTACGGTAATGGCGCAGTTAATTCTATTAACAATGTTAAGGATGCTGCAAATAAGGCTAATATCATTTTATATATCAAGTAATTTATTAACCGCAGATTGCAATTCAGGCATACTGCGGTATTTTTTTATTAATCTCTTCTCAGCAGTCGTTAATATTATTGGATCTGTATCAGGTGTTTTATATCCGAATGTTCCCAGGATATTTTCTATTCCATAAATTTTACAGAGAAATAGCAGGGTATCAGCATCGGGTTGTGTAGTTCCATTTTCCCAGCCATATATAGTCTTAATTGCAACATTTATATCATTTTCAGCAAGAGATTCAGCTACATCACTCACAGACATATTTCTTAATTTTCTATAATATCTCAACATTAAACCGATTTTTGGATTCTTCATATTATATACTGTAAACCTTTCATTCAAATAAAGCTTCTTAAGGTATAATAATCCAGCTTTTTGGTGGTGTCAATGAAATGTATTGTCGAAAAAGAAAATATTTATTGAAATTCTATCTAAACAAGAATATAATAAGAAAAAGATAAGAATAATTCTTTAGAACAAAGAAACGAAAAGGAAATTCTGCCTATGTTTGATAAGAGTGTAACTAAACATATATATGAATACATAGTTAATAACAATATTTCATTAAGCCAGATAAATGAATATACAGGCATATCAGTAGATGAAATCATAAGTGAGGGCAGAAAGCTGAATGCTACAGAGCTACTTAGTCTGTGTGAATATTTGAATATACAGCCGAACAGATTTGTGGATACAGGTAATCCTGAACGGAGGTTAAAGTGATTAAATACTGGTGTGTAAGAGATAATATAGAGGCTAAGGAAAGTATATGTAATATTTGTGGAGAGAGAACAGAAGTACAGTCCGTAATCTATTGGTGTGATAAGTGTAATGTCCCTGTTTATGAAGATAAATGTCCTATATGTGGCAGTCACTTGAGGAGACTTACTTCAGATGTAAGACCGGTATTTCCAGAAGAGAGACTGTTAATCGAGATAGCCCTGGGAAAACCGTTTGCTTATATAAAATCATCTGTATGGAATGGCACTGGTAATAATTATTATGCAGATGGTAAGCGGATAAATGTATCTGTTAAAAAACTTATGGAGCTTGATGATAATTATGTGAGAAATGAATATAATCGTTTGTCAGTTGATAATACATATGAATATTTTAATGAAATTATAGAAAAGTTCATACATGCAAATGAAGACAGATATAACTACATAACGAAAGAAGCAATGTCTTATATCCGTGATAAAGCAGCAGGTTATGATTTAAATGAGATGTTTGTATCTTTTAGTGGAGGTAAAGATTCTACGGTAACATCAGATTTAGTAATGAAAGCACTTAGTACGCCGAGAATTCTGCATATTTTCGGAGATACGACGTTAGAATTCCCAGAGACGATGAAATATATGGAGGAATTTAAAAAAGAACACCCTAAGACCCCGCTTATTTCTTCGAGAAATAAGGATAAAGATTTTGAAGAATTGTGTAAGCAGATAGGACCTCCGAGCAGAGTAATGAGATGGTGTTGCACGATATTTAAGACGGGAGCAATCTCTAGAAGGATAGATATTCTCTTCAAGAATAAGAAGAGAATACTGACATTTTATGGGATAAGGAGAAGCGAATCGGCAAGCAGAAGCAAATACGACAGAGAATCAGATAGTCCAAAGATTGCGAAGCAGAGGACAGTTTCGCCTATAATTGACTGGTTTGATTTTGATGTATGGTTGTATATGCTTACCGCAAAGGTTAATTTTAACAATGCATACCGTTTAGGCTATGCAAGGGTTGGTTGCTGGTGTTGTCCTAATAATAGTGACTGGTCGGGTTTCTTATCTAAGATTCATATGCCTGAGCAATATTTTCATTTTAGAGATATGCTGATTGAATTTGCCAGGAATATCGGTAAGAAAGATGCAGAAGTATATATAGACAGCGGTAAATGGAAAGCAAGACAGGGTGGAAATGGCATAGAGTATGCCAAGACTTCGGTTGTCTCATTTGCACCATGTGCATTAGAAGAGAATGCGTTTAACTATGAATTACAGAAGAATATAACGGAAGAATTCTTTGAATTATTTAAGCCATTTGGCGAGCTTAATTACGAGATGGGTAATAAGAGACTTGGAGAAGTCTATGTACTCGGCCATAATGGGAATGTATTACTTAGAATTCAGGGAAGAGTCGGAAGTAACCAGTTAAAGGTAATTATTGTCAATCATAGAATTGCCGGCTCTAGAAATATTAAAAACGCAGAAGAGAAGATAAAGTGTCAGATAACGAAATACCAGATGTGTATGGCATGTCTTGCATGCGAGGCAGTATGCCGTCATGATGCGATTAAGATTAGTCAGGATAAAGACGGAAGAATTAATTATAGAATTGATAATGACAGGTGTAAACATTGTGGCGAATGTGTAGGTCACTTTGTGGGTGGCTGTTATATGAGAAAAGTATTAGCGATTAAGAGGTAGTGTGAAAAATATGAAATACAAGTTAAAAGGTCATGAATCATTTATGCCTAGAGAAGGCTGGCTTAGTAAAGCACTCAGATTAATAGAGACTGAACCTAAAATGTTTTCATTAAACTATGGTGCAGATACACTTGGCGTGGGTGCTAATATGGCAAAGGCTGTTAAATACTGGGCGCTTGCTTCTGATTTGATAGAAGAAGATGTGAAATACAGTTATAAAAGGACAGCCTTAGGTGAATGTATATATGAAAATGACAGATATATTGAGGATATATTTACCCTATGGATATTACATATAAATATTGCAAGTAATTTCGAGAAAGCAACCATATGGAATCTGTTCTTTAATGCAGGTAATCTTGAAGAATTTACTAAAGAGGATATGATAAGAATTATGTCTAATCATCTTGCGAATGTTATTGGAACAGATGAATTCTCTGAGAAATCATTAGCGGATGACTGTACCGGAATACTTAATATGTATTCTAAAGTAAGATGTAAGAATTATGATCCGGAAGAGAATACGATAAGTCCTTTTACAAGACTTAGACTAATTACTAAGAATAATCTTAAGTATAAAAAGACTGTGCCGGACATAGACAAACTTGACGAAAAAGTTGTTCTATTCATACTTAATAGAATGATAAATAGTAAAGATGACAGAAGCATTAATATCAGTGATGCGACTTATGGTAATAATGGTTTAAAGGCATTACTGAATCTTAAAATAAATGATGTGTATGAATATCTGGATAAATTGGCAGAAAATGAATATATTATCTTAAATAGAACGGCAGGACTTGATATGATTTATCTTACTAAAGAGATGTCAGATACTGACATTCTGAATGAATATTACAACGGTTAGGAGAATTTAATGAGTGAGTTACAAAGTATCATAAAGATAGATAATAATTTTCAGAAATCTATTAATCTTCAGTTAGATATTGGAAATGAGGATAAGGTAGGTAAATATATTGCCACTGAATCTTCTATGTTAATTGAGAATGAATACATTAATTCAATAAAGAATAAACACACAGGAAGAGCTACGATAATTGTCGGACCTTATGGAAAGGGGAAGTCGCATTTATTGTTAGATTTGATATCTAAACTTTCACATGCTGACAGACCATTTCTTCCTGTTATCATTTCACCTGGCGAATCATTACAGATTTCCTTTAAAATTGCATTAAATCAGGCTTTAGAAAGAGCAGGCATTAAGGATATAGTTGTCGATTCGTATTATGAAGAAGCTATTAAAGTTATATTAAAATGGAAGAAAGAATATAAGGATACATATGAGAAATTTAAAGAACTTATAGATACTAATGAGAAAGCCTTCTGCTTTAATCTTAGAAGCTGCAGGGAGAAAACACTTAATGAGTTCAAGAAAATATATGCGATTCTGACTTCAGGTAATGAATTTAATCCATTGATTCAGGAGGATGTCATAACTATATACAGGGAAATAGCTGATAAATTATGTAAAGACTACAATTATTCAGGTATTTTTATAGTATTTGATGAGTTCAGTAAATTTATCGAGGGACATTTAGTCGATGGCTTTGCAAATGATATGAAGTTATTGCAGGATATGTGCGAGCTTGCTAACAGGTCAGATGAAAGCCAGATACATATTACATTTGTTGCACATAAGAGCATAAAAGAATACGGCAACAGAATAGATAAAAGTGTAATTAATGAATTCAGGGGAGTTGAAGGACGATTAAGAGAAATACGATACGTGGTGTCCTCAAGAAATAATTACGAAGTTATTTCAAAGGTTATATGTAAAGATGAAAAAAAATTAGATAAATATCTACATGCACGAAATGACTATGATTTATATGAAGATATTCTAGATAAGACATTTGAGATGAAGATATTTTCGAATATATTTGATAAGGATAAATTTAATGAGATTATGGGTATCGGTTGTTATCCCCTTACACCTTTATCAGTATGGCTTCTTAGCAATATAAGTGAAAAAGTTGCACAGAATGAGAGAAGTATATTCACATTCTTATCAGGAAATGAGGGACATTCTTTATCAGATATAATTAATATTAATGATAATACCGGAATGTTTATAGGTGCGGATGCAATTTATGATTATTTTGAAAATATATTTATGGATGAACACGATAACCAGAAGATTCATAATGAATGGCTAAGAGCAGATTATGCACTGCATCAGACAGAAGATTTACTTGAGAAACAGGTGATAAAGACCATTGCGTTATTAGAAATGTGCAGTGGTAATGATGATGTAAGTATAAATGACAATACAATAAGACTCTCGCTTGGAATAAGTAGCACATTACTAGAACAGGCAGTAAGCAGTCTGAAGGCTGAGAATATAATTGTCTGGAGAAACAGAACTAATTCATATAATTTCAAGATTAATATAGGAATTGATTTAGAAAATGAGATAAAGAATATTGCTTATTCAAAGTATGATAATGTGGACGAATGTCTTGTAATAAGCAGGATTATGGAAGAAGAATATGTACTTCCTAAGAAATATAATATGGAATATACGATGACAAGATATTTTTCATATGAATTTATGACAGAAGATACATTTATGAAGATTAGCAATTCTGAGTATTTATTCAAGGACAGATTCGCTGACGGCAAAATCATTATGATTATTTCTGATAAAATTGCAGATATTAGCAAGGTACAGGAAAAGGTTAAGAAATTAGCGGATAAAAGAATTGTTGTATTATGTTCAAAATATGCATTTACAGGTTATAGCTATATTAAGAAATATATGGCAGCAAGGGAATTGTCAGGTGATAATGAATTTATTGAAAGTAATAAGGCATTAGTGCAGGAATTAGAATTGTATATTCAGGATTTAATTTATGAGGTAAATGAAATTGTAAAATATAATTTTATGCCCGAATATAAGAGGTCAGTTATAGTAACATACACTACATTAGAAAACATAGAAGATGTATATTCAGAGGTGGGCTTTAACAGACTATTAAGTCGGATATGCAGTAATTACTATAATAATGCGCCTAAAATCAATAATGAGATGATTAATAAAAATACACTTTCTGCTCCAATAAGAAAAGCCAGAATTAAGATTATCGATGAAATTCTCACAAATGGTGACGTTACTAAGTATGAAACAGGGACAAGTCCTGAAGCGACTATTTACAGAGCCGTTAAAAAAGGAATTTATGACAGCGGAACAATATGTGTGTATGGTATAATCGGCGATTTTGTAAAAAAATGCAATGGTAAAAAAGTAAGTTTTGGAAAATTATTTGACAGGCTGCAAGGTGAAAATATCGGTGCAAGAAAGGGAGTTATACCTATCTATATTGCTAATGAAATAACCAGTATTAAAAGAGCAGTTGTTATCTATTACCATGATAAAGAGGTATCTTTTAATGGAACAACATTAAATAATATCTGTGATAAGCCTTATGAATACAGCATGTTGATAGAGCGTGGATGGTATGATAAAGAAGAATATGGCAAACGTTTATATTATGTATTTGGCGGTGATATAGAGAAGTATTCTGAAGCAGGATATGACAAAATGAATATAACTATGCAGCTTATTCAGAAATGGGTAAGAGGTTTACCACAATATACACTTGTAAGTAAATATTCTGATAAGAAACTCAATAAGTTCATTAAATCTTTAAAAAGAGTAGATATTAATCCAAGAGATTATCTGTTAGAAGAGCTTCCTGATATTCTCGGAGCAAATGGAGATTTCTCATATAAAGAATTAGTAGAAGATGTTAGAAGGATGAAGCAAAAACTCGATGGATTTATTGATATAAAGTATAGGCAACTTGAAAAAGCCACTAAGGAATTATTTGGTGGTGCAAAACGGGATGATTTATACAGAGTGCTTATGAACTGGAATGATTCAGTGGAGAAAAAGGTATCAAGTTCAGTAGTAAGCCAGAGACTTAATCAGTTTATTATGCTGCTTAATTCGCTGAAGACACACAATAATAAAGTTATTATTTCAGAGATTTCACATAATCTTATCGGTATGTATGTAGAGAACTGGGACGATAGCTGCGAAGAGAGATATCTTACAGCGTTAAAGGAAGTAATTGACGAAGCCTCCGGAATAAATGATATCTCAGAAAATACTGACGGAAAGCAGAAGATAGTATTCACAGATTCTAATGGAAACATTGTAGAGAAATATTATAACAAGGCTGATGATGATGGTGTAAGTGATTATCTTATTAATGCAGTCGAATCAACAATTAATGAATTTGGTGATTCACTTGAAATGAATGAGAAAGTTTCAGCAATGATAAAGATATTAGAGCAGATGTTGAAGTAAAGGAAGTGCTAAAAATGATTTACTTAGATAATGCCGCAACTACATATCCAAAACCAGAGGAAGTCTATGAGATAATGGACAGAACTAACCGTAATTGTGCGTTTAATACTGGCAGAGGTTCATATAAGGCTGCAAGAAAATTAAATGAGCTGCTTGAGAATACAAGAGATAAAATAGTGAATCTGGTATATGGAGATTGTCACAATGTTGTATTTACTCCATCAGTAACAATTGCACTAAATCAGATTATAAATGGGTTAGAGGCAGTTAATTCTAAAAATGATGCAGTTGTATATGTATCGCCATATGAACACAATGCAGTTGCAAGAACTCTTGCTTTACTTAAGAGTAAAAGAGAAAGCATAAAGAGTGGATTAATAATACGTGAACTTCCAATTAATCCCGAGACATTAGAGATTGATTTAGATAAGGTTAAATATGATTTTGCAATGGAACCTCCGGCTTTAATATGCTGTAATCACATAAGTAATGTTACAGGATATATTTTACCGGTACAGAGTATCTTTGAGTATGGTAAGGAATATAACTCAATTAATATATTAGATGCTTCACAATCATTAGGACTTGTAAAAATTATTGAAGATAGAGCAAATAGCCATTTTATAAATGCTGATTTCATAGCATTTGCAGGCCATAAAAGTCTGTATGGTCCATTTGGGGCAGCAGGCTTTATAACTAATAATAAATATGAATTAGCACCATACATAGCAGGTGGAACAGGAAGTGACTCGCTTAATCTTCATATGCCGGAGGAGATAACTGTCGGTCAGGAGCCTGGAAGCCACAATATCGTAGCCATAGCGGGACTAAGTGCTGCACTGGATAATATAGAACATAATATGATAGAAGATGTATACAAATACGAGAAAAAACTGACAGACAAGCTTATAGACGGATTAAAGAAAAACAGAAATATAAAATTGTATCTGCCTGCAAATATGCATAATCATATCGCAATTGTATCCTTCAATGTAAAGGGTTATAAGGCTGATGAGGTTGGAAAAATTCTAGATGAAGATTTTGATATTGCAGTAAGGACAGGTTATCATTGTGCACCGTATATCCATAAGTGGCTTCATAGCGAAGAATATGCAGGTACAGTAAGAGCGAGTATCGGAAGATATACGACAGAAGAGAATATTGAAAGTCTTATAGATGCGTTAGAGGAATTGTAGAAAATATGGTGTAGAAACGATAGAGAATGTAGATTAGGAGGTACGAAGATGTTCAAGGATATGAAATGTAAGCGTATGTATCGTTCAGACATGAATGATAATGTAGCTTTAGATTTTTTAGTTCCGCTTTTAGAAAATGCAAAGCTATACAGACGCGCAGTTGGATATTTCTCAACTACTTCATTAGAAATGTTATCTGTGGGTTTAGCTGCTATGGAGAGAAATGGCGGAAAAATAGAGGTTATATGTTCTCCAAAATTGAGTAAAGAGGACATAGAAGCAATTAATTTAGGATATAAAACAAAGGAAAAGGCATTTGTAGAAGCACTTGATGTATCGCTTACTAATCCGATAGATGAGTTTGCAAAGGAAAGACTTAATATAGTAGCTACTTTAGTGGCAAACGGTGTATTGAATTTCAAAATTGCATTTATGGAAGATGATAATGGAATAAATATTTATCATGAGAAATTTGGCATAGCCTATGATGAAGCAGGAGACCGAATAGCTTTTTCAGGTTCAATGAATGATTCGGAAAATGGGTTTGAAAATAACTTTGAATTAATTACGGTATTTTCTGATTGCAACTCTGCCGAGCAAAAAGAATATGTAGATGAAATGGAAAGTAATTTCAAGAGACTCTTAGAAGATAATACAAGTAAGTTAAAGGTAATACCATTTCCTAAGATTATAATAGATAAATTACTGGCTTACAGGTGTGGAGATATAGATTATAAAGTTGATGAAAAACAATTTGGAAGTGGAGTTAACAGATTAAAGAAAAATGTATTTATTAAGATACCTGATACGATTAAATTGTTAGATTATCAGAGAGAGGCAATTATTAATTGGAAAAAGCAGGGTTTTACAGGAATATATGATATGGCAACAGGTACAGGAAAGACTATTACGGCATTGGGAAGCATAGAGTATCTGGCAACTGAATTAGACAATAACGTTGCTGTATACATTATTTGTCCATATATACATCTGATAACTCAATGGGAGGAAGATTTAGTTAAGTGGGGAACGAATCCTATATTAGCTTACGGGCAATCAAAGGATAAAGAATGGTATAAACATTTAATTGATGCCAATAAAAGATTCAAATTGCTAAAAAAACCATATATCTGTATTACTACAAATGATACTTTTAAAAGTGAAAAATTTCAGAACATTTTCAAGAACTTTACATATGATGAAAACATATTATTAGTTGTAGATGAAGCACATAATGTTGGCTCGAAAGGTATGGTGGAATGTCTTAATGAAAATGTTAAATATCGTCTGGCTCTATCAGCAACTATAGAAAGGCATAGAGATAAATCAGGGACAGATGCCATATTTAGATATTTTAAAGACAGGTGTATTGAATATCCGTTAGAACGAGCTATTGAAGAAGGTAATTTATGCCAATATGAATATCATATAATTTATTCATTTCTATCTGATGAAGAATTAAGTGAATATATAAGAATTACTAAGGAAATGAGTAAATGTTATGTAAATAAAAATGGTAAAAGGAAACTAAATGAAGTAGGTAAACTAAAAGCATTTCAACGAAGAAGAATTATTGCAGGTGCAAAAGATAAAATAGGACTTCTAAAAAAATATATGGAAAAATATCGTGATGATTCACATATTCTGGTATATTGCGGAGCAACAAAAGTAATAGACGAAAATACAGATGAAGAAGAAAAGCAAATATTATTAGTTAATAAAATGATAGAAGACGAATTAGGAATGAGTGTACATAAATTTACGGCTGATGAAGACATATATGAAAGAGAAACTATAAAGCAATGTTTTGACAGAGGAATGTATCAGGTTTTAACAGCAATCAGATGTCTTGATGAGGGCGTAAATATTCCTAATATTCAGAAGGCTTTTATTCTGGCAAGTAGTCAGAATCCGAAAGAATTTATTCAAAGGCGAGGACGACTTCTAAGGAAAGCAAAAGGAAAAAATATTGCAATAATATATGATTTTATTACATTGCCAAGAGCATTTTCGATGATTCATAGTGACAATTATGAAGAAGATAAAGGGATTATTGTAGGTGAAATGTTAAGAATTCAGGAATTCACAAAATCTGCAATAAATAAAAGAGAAGGCTTTGATGCGATAGATACAATACAGGAAGCCTATAATATATATCTTGATTTAGATGAAGAAATGGAAAGATTAAAGGAGGAAGATACAGATGAATGAGAACAACGTAGATAAGGAAAAATTAGATTATTTATTCAACCTGATTAGAATGTATGAGGGTAATAATCTTCGAACTAATAAGTATGATGATGATGCTATGATAAAAATTATAGAAAAAGAGATTAGAAAAATAGTTGATAAGGAGGAACAGCAGCATGAAATTTAAGAGAATTAAGATAAACAATTTTATGAGATATAAAGGTGAACATGAGATAGAATTCTCTTGTGATGATGAGAAAAATGTAACGGTCATTATGGGTGAGAATACATTTGGTAAAACTACATTAGCACAGGCGTTTCGTTGGGGACTTTATGGAGAGATAATCGATACAAAATATGGTACGCAGAGAAATACAATACTCTTAAATAAAGATGTATTAGCAGGACTTGGAAGTATCGATGATGCATCGGTATCAGTTGAACTGGAAATTATAGATGAAGATATGTCATATATTTTCAGAAGAGAAGCAAAATATGCAAGAAAATTTCCAAGTATGACATCTAAATTAGTTGAAGAAAAACTATGGTTCAAAAGTAAAGAAAAAGATGGAAGATGGAGTGACTGGAAAGATAATGACAGCTCTAAAAGTGAAGAAAAAGGTAAGGCAGAAGATACGATAAAACTTTTATTTCCAAAAGATTTATCAGCATATTTCTTCTTTGATGGTGAAAAATGGAGTGATGAAAAGACAACTAATAATGAACTAAAGAAGTCTATAAGCTCATTAATGGGAATAACTCCGTTAGTAAAAATGAAAGAGCAATTATTAAATGACGGGTCTAAATGTCTTATAAGACAATTGAAAAAAAGAATAAGTGGAAGCAGTACTAAATTTAATGATATAAAAAGACAAATAGAAGAACAGGAAACACTTATAGAAAAATGGTCAAAAGAGAAGGAAGAACAAGAAGAAGATTACAAAGAATTTAGAGAAAAAGTTAATAGAGCAGAAGAAATTCTTAATTCAAATAAGAAGATAGAAGAGGAACAAAGAAGATATGAGCAAGTAGAAAAAACAGCTAATAAAAGTGAAGAGATTATAAAATCAAATTATGCGGATATCATTAAAGAATTCAGTAAAGATGGCTATAAATATTTTGCAATGTCAATGTTAAGTGACATTAATAATATTCTTGAAAATGATAAAGATAAAAAGGATGATGTTAATACAATTCCTGATATAACAACTGATACAATTGATTATCTGATTGAGAATAAGACGTGTATATGTGGTAATGAGATTACAGAAAAAGAAATTGAGACTTTGAATGCATTAAGAAATAAAATTACTGGGAATGTTAATTCTACAACAATTAATTCATACAAGACTGTATTAGAAATGTGGAAAAATAATATTACTGATTTTGCAAAAGATATTGCAGAAAAGGCAGGAAATATAGAAGGAACTATGGATGAGTTAGATAATGAGAAAAAGGAAATGGCAGATTTAAAGGAAAGAATTGATACGAAGATTAATTTTAAGGATGAACGAAGAAGAATGGAAGCCAACAAGAGGAGAATGACTGATGCCTTTAATGAAATAGCAAGGCGTGAGAGAAATATTGAAAGTGCAAGGTTAAGATTAAAGGGATTAGAACAGGAAGAGAAAAAAGAAACGGCTAATACATTGGAAAATCGTAGAATACAACGAATGATAGATTACGCAGAGGCTCTATATGACGAGGTGACTGACATTTTGAAAAAACGCGAAGAACCGTTGATTGGCGAATTAAATGCAATTATTAAGCAGAAGTTCGAAGAGATGTTTAATGAGAAAGAGAAATATGCACAGATGGAAGATGATTATAAATTACATCTATATTATCATAAGCTTGGAAATGACGGAATGAAGATAGAAGAGTTCAATCTTTCAGAGGGTGAGATAATAGCACGTAATTTTGTATTCATTGTAAGTATATTAGAATTGGCTCAGAAAAAGAAGAAAGAAGATAATGAGACTCTTAAACAAAGCGATGTATTAAATCTTCCATTAGTCCTAGATGGACCGTTTTCAAAACTTAGTGATAAAAATATTGGTTTGGTAGCAGGTGTTCTGCCAGAAGCGGCAGAGCAGGTAATAATATTTATGCTTGATAAAGACTGGACAGCATCAGGACTTGAAAAATATACATTGCCTGATTATAAATATGAGGTTGAAAAAGAACCGGAAGAAAACAGTGCAAGAATTGTGAGAAAGTAGGTGTGATAAATGAATGAAAATATAAAACTTCAATATTTTAATAGTGATGTTAAAATAAGTGGAAAACATGCCACTTACTTAGATGAATTGTGGAAACAGAATAATATCCAGGAATCATATATAAGAACATTATATGAATTGTATCCATTAGCCGCAGTAATTGGGTTAAAACTAAAGAAAAAGGTTGAAGAGGATAAAGGCGATGTAAGAAATATTCAATTGACACAGTTAAATAATGTGAGACATGATTTATTACATATAATGAAAATGGTATTATTACTTGATGATTCTACAGAACTTACAAAGGAAGAAAGAATCGAAAGAGCTTTTAGCGGGCCAAAGACGGTAGAAGAAGTACAGGAGAATATGGATTTATTTAATTCGTATGTAAGAGGTGGTATAGAGTATCTTCACGAGGAATTGGTCGAAAGACCTGTATTAGGTGAAGATGAATACACAGATGCAAGATTGGCGAATATAGTTGCATTGATTAATAATAGTGATTTTAATGATTAGAATATTAAATAAATGTGGTTGTTGCTCTAACGGTTAATAATCGTTAAGGCACAACCACATTTTAATTAATGATAAATTTTCGTATTCATTTGCATTGAAAAAATATTTCAAAAAGAGTATTATTAGTATGGTATTTGTGTTGCAGACACCACAAATATGTAATCAGAGAAACCGAAATAGTATTAATTACATTGTGATTTCTTTAATATTCAATATCAAGTGTCTGTGGAATGGAGAGATATTATGTCATTAAAGATGAACCCAAACATTAAAGTAATAGGAAGAAACGATCCATGTCCTTGTGGAAGTGGTAAAAAATATAAATATTGTCACCAGATAATAGATGAGAAGATGTTACAGTATAGAAGAAAAGGCTGTATAGTTCCAAGTAAAAGATTATTAAAGACAAAAGCTGATATAGAGGGAATAAAAGAAAGTGCCAAGATAAATATAGCTGTTCTTGATTATGTGGCAGAAAATATTGAAATAGGAATGAGTACAGAAGAGATAAATATGCTTGTTCATAGTAAAACACTTGAAATGGGTGGAATACCCGCACCACTTAATTATGAGGGATTTCCTAAGAGCGTATGCACATCTATTAATGACCAGGTATGTCATGGAATACCATCGCCTCATGATATTTTGAAGGATGGAGATATCATAAATGTAGATGTTTCTACAATATACAATGGATATTTCTCAGATTCATCAAGAATGTTCTGTATGGGAAATGTAAGCGAGGAGAACAGAAAACTTGTAGAAGTTACAAAGAAAGCTGTTGAGATAGGACTTGAACAGGTTAAACCATGGAATTTCCTCGGAGATATGGGGCAGGCAATAAATGATTATGTCAAATCAAATGGTTACTCCGTTGTAGAAGAAATCGGTGGTCATGGAGTCGGACTTGAATTCCACGAAGAGCCATTTGTAAGCTATGTTACGAAGAAAGGAACAGAGATGCTTATGGTTCCGGGAATGATGTTCACAATTGAGCCAATGGTTAATATGGGAAGAGCAAATGTATTCGTAGATGACAATAATGGCTGGACAGTTTACACTGAGGATAAGAAACCATCTGCACAGTGGGAGATTCAGGTATTAGTTACAGAAGACGGCCATGAGGTTATTTCGTACTAATTAGAACATTTAAGAAAAATTGATATGTAACCGCTTTAGTTTTGTATGATATTTCCTGTTAAGCAGACATGAGAATATCACGCGAAGCTATGGCGGTTATTATTTTTGTTGTGATTTTGTGTTGTGATATTATATGAGAAAAAATTTCATTATAAAAAAATAAAATTACAAAAGTCACTTGCATATAAAAAATCAAGGCTTTATAATGTAAAACTAAATGAAAATAAGTAAAAAGGAGAAATAAATGCTAGAGTTAACGAACATAACAAAAGACTATGTGTCTGGCGATACGACAGTTAAGGCACTTAAAGGTGTCTCAATCAAGTTCAGAAAAAATGAATTCGTGTCGATACTCGGTCAGTCCGGTTGTGGTAAGACAACATTGTTAAATATTATTGGTGGATTAGACAGATATACAGATGGTGATTTATCTATAGATGATATATCTACTAAGAAATATAAGGATAAAGACTGGGACACATATCGTAATAACAGAATAGGTTTTGTATTCCAGAGTTATAATCTTATTCCTCACCAGACAGTTTTATCTAATGTAGAACTTGCACTTACATTATCAGGTGTATCGAAGAGTGAGAGAAGAAAACGTGCAATGGAGGTATTAGAGAAGGTTGGACTTGGAGACCAGATACATAAGAAACCTAATCAGATGTCAGGCGGACAGATGCAGAGAGTTGCTATTGCAAGAGCATTAGTAAATAATCCTGATATTCTCCTAGCAGATGAGCCTACAGGAGCACTTGATTCAGCTACAAGTATTCAGATTATGAATATACTTAAAGATATTTCTAAAGATAAATTAATCATTATGGTTACACATAATCCGGAACTTGCAGATAAATATTCGTCAAGAATAATCCGTTTACTTGATGGTAAGGTGGTAGATGATACTAATCCTTATAATGGTAAAGAGTGTGATGATGACAAGGCTACAGATAAGCAGGATTCTAAGAATAATAAATCGGAAGAAACAGGTAAGAAAGCTAAGAAGCAAAAGACAAGTATGTCATTTGCAACAGCACTTTCATTAAGTCTTAATAACCTTATGACTAAGAAAGCCAGAACGATATTAACAGCATTTGCAGGAAGTATCGGTATCATAGGAATTGCACTTATCCTGTCACTTTCACATGGTATGCGTTCATATATTCATAGAGTTGAGCAGGATACACTTTCCGGTTATCCACTGACGATTCAGAAGACAGCTGTTGATTACAGTTCGTTCCTTGGAATGGGCGAAGAGAAGAAGATAGAGGATAAACAGCCAGGAAGAATATATTCTAACAGTATGATGTCGGATATGATTAACAAGATGTTAACATCCGTTACCGTAAATGATTTAAAGAGTTTTATGTCATATATTGAAAGTGATGAATCAGGCATTAAAGATTTAACAAATGATATTCAGTATTCATATGATGTGGACTTAAATATTTATAAGGCAGACACATCCAAGGGAATATTTAAGGTTAATCCAAGTACAGTATTTGAAAGTCTTGGAATGGACCAGATGACTCAGGGTGGAAGTATGTCGATGATGGGAAACACAGATGCATGGTCAGAAATGATTGATAATGAGGAATTAATCAAGTCACAGTATGACATTTTAGAGGGCAGACTTCCACAGGAATATAATGAAGTTGTCTTAGTAGTCGATAAGGATGATATGATTTCCGAGTATTCTTTATATGCACTCGGTCTTATAGATATCAGCCAGTTGCAGAAAGTATTTGCGCAGATGCAGATGGGTAATGTTCCGGAAGAGAATCTGAATGACGAACAGGTAAGTTTTACTTATGATGAATTATTAAATCAGACATTTAAACTTGTGGTAAATACAGACGTTTATGTTAAAGATGGCAACGGATACAAAGATATGAGTTCTGATGAAGAATTTATGAAACAGTTATTAGCTAAATCCGTAGACATTAAGATAGTTGGTATCTTAAAACCAAATGGAGATGCAAGCAACGCATCAATCACCACAAATGTTGCTTATACGAATAAATTAACACAATATCTCATAAATACAGTTAATGACAGTGATATTGTTAAGGAGCAGTTAGCCAATCCTGCAGTTGATGTATTTACAGGAGAACCATTTGCAGAGAACAGTTATGAAGCTAATTTAACTAAGCTTGGTGTTGCTAATCTTGAAGACCCTGCATCAATTAATATTTATCCTAAAGATTTCAAATCTAAAGAGAAAATAGTTGATATTATAGATGAATATAATGCCAAGCTGAAGGCAGAGGGTAAAGAAGAAATTGAGTATACAGATTATGTCGGACTTATGATGTCATCAGTCAGCACAATTATTAATGCAATCAGTTATGTACTTATCGCATTTGTAGCAATTTCGCTTGTGGTGTCTTCTATTATGATTGGTATTATTACTTATATTTCAGTCCTTGAGAGAACTAAGGAAATCGGTATATTACGAAGTATTGGTGCATCTAAGAAAGATGTATCACGAGTATTTAACGCAGAGACAGTTATAGTTGGTTTCGTGGCAGGTATGATTGGAATTATAATTACATTATTACTTAATATTCCGATTAATATTATCATTAAGAATATTACGGATATTTCAGGTATGTCTAAACTTCCAGTTTCAGGTGGTGTTGCACTTGTAGTTATAAGTATTATTCTTACATTTATAGCAGGTCTTATTCCGGCAAGGGTTGCTTCTAAGAAGGATCCTGTTATTGCACTTAGAACAGAATAAAAAACAGTTTTAATTATAAAAAAATTATGTTATACTAGCTTAAGGTGTCGAAATGTTTATTTTGACATTTTAAGCTATATTATTATTAGAGTAAATATTGTGAAATAGTGAGATTACAGTTTCATTGTATTTAAGATTGGAGGAAGAGAATGTTTTCATTTGATAATGTAAAATCATACGATCCTGAAGTAGCATCAGCTATGCAGCAGGAATTAGAAAGACAGAGAACTCATATAGAGCTTATCGCTTCAGAGAATTTAGTAAGTAAAGCAGTTATGGCAGCTATGGGAAGTCATCTTACTAACAAATATGCAGAGGGCTATCCAGGTAAGAGATATTATGGTGGCTGCGAATATGTAGATATAGTAGAGACTCTTGCAATTGAAAGAGCAAAGAAGTTATTCGGTTGTGATTATGCAAATGTACAGCCACATTCAGGTGCTCAGGCTAACCTTGCAGCATTCTTCGCAATGGTAGAGCCAGGTGATACAGTAATGGGTATGAATCTTGCACATGGTGGACATCTTACACATGGAAGTCCTGTTAATATTTCAGGTAAATATTTCCATATCGTTCCTTATGGAATTACTGATGATGGATATATTGATTATGATGAAGTATTAAAGATTGCCAAGGAAGCAAAACCAAAACTTATCATTGCAGGTGCAAGCGCATATCCAAGAGAAATTGATTTCAAGAAATTCAGAGAGATAGCAGATGAAGTTGGTGCATATCTTATGGTAGATATGGCACATATCGCAGGTCTTGTTGCTACAGGACTTCATATGAGCCCAATTCCTTATGCTGATGTTACAACTACAACAACACATAAGACTTTAAGAGGACCTCGTGGTGGTATGATCTTATGCAATGAAGAAAGTGCTAAGAAGTTCAACTTTAATAAAGCAGTATTCCCAGGTATTCAGGGTGGTCCGCTTATGCATGTTATCGCAGCTAAGGCAGTCTGCTTCAAGGAAGCATTAGATGACAGCTTTAAAGTGTATATGAAAGGTGTTAAAGATAATGCACAGGCACTTGCTAAAGGACTTACAGACAGAGGCTTTAATCTTATTTCGGGTGGTACAGATAATCACTTAATGCTTGTTGATTTAAGAAATATGAATGTTACGGGTAAAGAGTGTGAGAAATTATTAGATGCCGCTAACATTACATGTAATAAGAATACTATTCCTAATGATCCTGCATCTCCATTTGTAACAAGTGGTATCAGACTTGGTACACCTGCAGTTACATCAAGAGGAATGGTTGTAGAAGATATGGACGTTATTGCAGAAGCTATTTCATTACTTGTTAAAGATGTTGATGCTAACAAGGAACAGGCAATGGCATTAGTTAAGACATTAACAGACAAATATCCTTTATACGAAGATTAATTACAGAAGTAGTTATTAGATTAATAGTGAGGAATAGAAAATGGCAGGTTCTAGCTTTGGAAATATATTTAAGATATCAACCTGGGGAGAGTCACATGGAAAAGGAATCGGCGTAGTAGTAGATGGCTGCCCGGCAGGTGTAGAGTTAAATGAAGATGATATACAGGTCTTTCTTAACAGAAGGAAACCGGGACAGTCTAAGTACTCCACACCAAGAAGCGAAGATGATAAAGTAGAAATATTATCCGGTACATTTGAGGGTAAGACAACAGGTACACCTGTTTCGATGATAGTGTACAATAAGACACAACGCTCAAATGATTATTCGGAGATAGCATCTTATTACAGACCGGGACACGCAGATTACACATTTGATATGAAATATGGCTTCAGGGATTATCGCGGTGGCGGACGTTCATCAGGCAGAGAGACTATCGCAAGAGTAGCAGCGGGTGCAATTGCAAGTAAGATTTTAAAGAGTCTTGGAATAAATGTAAATGCATACACAAAAACTATTGGTGATGTAGAAATCGATATGGATAAATTCGATTCAGAAGAAATATTTAATAATATGTTATATATGCCTGACAAGGAAGCTGCTGACAGGGCAGAAAAGCTGTTAGATGATAAAAGGGCAGAAGGCGACAGCGTAGGCGGTGTAGTAGAATGTGTCGTAAGTGGAATGAAAGCTGGTATTGGTGAACCTGTATTCGAGAAACTTGATGCTAATCTTGCCAAAGCCATAGTATCTATCGGTGCTGTCAAAGCCTTTGAGGTTGGTGACGGAACAAAAGTTGCGAAAGCATTTGGTTCCGGGAATAATGATGATTTTATCGCAGATGATAATGGGAATATCACTAAGATGACTAACCATGCAGGCGGAATACTTGGTGGAATCAGTGATGGTTCAGATGTGCTTGTAAGAGCATACTTTAAGCCAACCCCATCTATATTTAAAGAGCAGAAAACTGTCAATAAATCAGGTGAGAATATAAGCATTAATATCAAAGGCAGACACGATCCGATTATTGTTCCAAGAGCAGTAGTGGTTGTGGAGTCAATGGTTGCACTTACTGTACTTGATATGCTATTAGTCAGTATGACTTCTGATATTGAGAAGATTAAGAAATTCTTTGAGTAAAGATTTGATAAATTTAGAAATATGTAGGAATGTTTGGGTTAGGAGGTAACTTATGAAGAAAAAACTTATAATGGCTATATGTTGCTCCGTATTAGTATTATCTGCCTGTGGCAGCAAAAAGACAACAGATTCAACGAACAATGCAGTCACAACTAAGGCTTCTCAGTCAGTAGTTGAAGAAGAGACAGGGCATCCATCAGGCGAGATACAGAAAATGTATCTGTATGTAAATGGTACTTTATATGAACAGAAATCATCAATGCTTGTCTATAAAGATAAGACAGAGGCAGATGTAGTTGGTTATGAAAACTATAAATATTATGGTGATGTAAATGAAGAAGATAATTTAAAACTGCCAGAGAAAGATTTATGTAGTTCAAGGATTGAGGTTGGTTCAAAAGTCTATATAAATGAGAATGATACAAAGGATATACTTGTATATTCAAATCAGACCATATTCTTCCTTGGTAAAGCAACAGAGTAAGTTATAATATTAGAAGTTTTAAATTCTCTAGACTTATAATCAAAATAATAAATTATAAAGATTAAAATCTATAAATCGTCAGCCGGTTATGGCTGGCGATTTTTGTACTTCCCAAACACTTTTGCCAGGATACATACATTTTTCGTAGAAAAATTTTGCTCTATAATTCTATAACTCCTAAATTTTCCCAAACACTTTTCAAAAAGTTTATATTTATTTTATTGACATATATTTACGATAGAGATATAATTGCGTCCGTTAATAGTTAACAATGTTAAATATTAACTTTATTAAATAAATATAAAGAAGGTGAAAAATATATAAAATGGAAACGATGAATGAAGAAGAAGCTGCTTTATTAAGGGATAGACTCATAACATCTATAATGAAGATGAATAAGGCACATCGAAACATTATGAATGGTAAAATTTCACCTATAGAAATGTGTACATTAGAAATGTTAGACAGAGTCAGAAGAGAATATCCTGACAGAAAAGGCGTAAAAGTATCTGAAATAGCTAAGAAACTCAAAATTTCAATGCCACAGGTATCGAGAATGTTGAATACTATGGAGAAAAAAGAATATATTCTAAGAGTGATGGACCCTGATGACAGAAGAAATGTATATGTGTCTATTACTGATAAAGGCATTGAGCAAAGAAAATCCATACTTGATAATCTGAATGATTGTCTCAATACAATTATTATCAATATGGGAGCAGAGAAGATAGAGACACTTTCGGAGATAATTACAGAGATGTCAGAAATAATTGAAAGAGAATTTGAAAATGAATTAGGAAAAAATTCAGGTAAAGGAAAGGAGACAAAACAGTAGAATGGGTAAATTATTTAAGTATTGGAAAGACCATATCGGAATAATACTTGTCATAATTGCATTACTTGTTGTTCAGGCATATTGCGATCTGGCATTACCATCTTATACCAGTGATATTGTCGATGTCGGTATAACTAATGGAGGTATTGAAAATGTTGCACCCGAGAAAATGAGTGCAGAAACATATGAAAATATCTGTTTGCTTTTAAGTGATGATGAAATAGAGGTTGTTAATAAATGTTATAAATTAAATGATAATGGAATCTATAAATTAACGACTGATAACCGGAAAAATATCGATAAATTAAATGATATAATTGGTATTCCTATTGTTATGATATCAGGAATGGAAAGTAAACAGGACGGTTCATTAGAACAGATGAAAGCAGCATATGCGGCAGGAATGATGTCTAAAGAGGACATATTAGCACAGAGAAAAGCTGCTGAAGATAAAATAGACGAATATGGCGATACAATGATATCAAGTCAGGCAACTGTATTTGTTAAGGCTGAATATAAGAAGGTTGGTGTGGATACAGATAAGATACAGACCAATTACCTTATTAAGAAAGGTCTTACAATGTTAGGATATGCAATTATAGGTATGATTGCTTCGATTTTTGCAGGATTACTTGCATCAATATTAGCCGCAAGAGTAGGTATGACACTTAGAAATAATGTATTTAAGAGGGTTGTATCATATTCTAACACAGAGATGGATAAATTTTCTACAGCTTCATTAATTACAAGAAGTACAAACGATATCCAGCAAGTACAGATGGTTACAGTAATGATGTTCAGAATGGTAATGTACGCACCAGTACTTGCAATAGGCGGTATCATTAAGGTCTTAAAGACAGATACAGGACTTGACTGGATAATTGTACTCGCAGTAATCGTTATCATAGGAACGGTGTTAATACTTATGTCTATTGCACTTCCTAAATTCAAGATAATGCAGCAACTTATGGATAAGTTAAACCTTGTATCCAGAGAGATTCTTACAGGTGTATTAGTAATCAGAGCATTTTCAAGAGAGAAGAAAGAAGAAGAGAGATTTGAAGATGCCAATAAGGACTTAATGTCAACACAGTTATTTACTAACAGGGTTATGACATTTATGATGCCTATTATGATGTTTATAATGAATGCAATTACAGTTCTTATCGTATGGATGGGAGCTAAGGGCATTGATAACGGCAGACTTCAGGTTGGTGATATGATGGCATTTATCACATATGCAATGCAGATAATTATGTCATTCTTAATGCTTACAATGATTTCAATTATGCTTCCGAGAGCAGGTGTTGCAGCAACAAGAATTGATGAAATAATCGAGACAGAACCAACAATTCATAACGCAGATAATTGTATTGAAAATGATAAGAAGTTAGATAACTTAAAAGGCGTATTATCATTTAACAATGTTAATTTCAAATATCCGGGTGCCGATGAAAATGCATTAGAGGGACTTAACTTTACGGCAGAACCAGGTAAGACTACAGCTATAATCGGTAGTACAGGTTGTGGTAAATCGACACTTATTCATCTGATACCAAGGTTCTATGATGTAAGTGATGGAAGTATCACTATTGATGGTGTGGATATAAGAGACATTTCACAACATAAATTAAGAGATTTAATAGGTTTTGTGCCTCAGAAAGGTGTATTGTTCTCAGGTGATATTGAATCAAATATTAAATTTGCAGGTGAAAAAGTAAGCGATGATGATATGAAACTTGCAGCAGAGATTTCCCAGTCATTAGAATTCATAGATTCTAAAACTGATAAATATAAATCAGAAATTGCACAGGGCGGTACAAATGTTTCCGGAGGACAGAAACAGAGATTATCAATCGCAAGAGCAATCGCAAAAAGACCACAGATTTTCTTATTCGATGACAGCTTTTCAGCACTTGATTATAAGACAGATGTGGTTCTTAGAAAGGCACTTAACCAGAACCTCAGTAATTCAACTATTATTATCGTAGCACAGAGAATCAGTACAATTCTTCATGCAGACCAGATAATAGTGTTAGATGAAGGTAAGATAGTTGGTAAAGGAACACATGAAGAATTATTAGCTTCATGTGAAGCATATCAGGAAATTGCAAAATCCCAGTTATCAGAAAAAGAGTTGAAGGGAGGTAATGCATAATGGCAGAGCAGAGAAGACGAAGTGGTCACGGAGGCGGAGGATTTGGTGCACCTGCTGAAAAGGCTAAAGATTTCAAAGGAACAATTAAGAAATTGATGTCATTTGCAAAGGCATATACACTTCAGATTGCGATGGTTATGGTATTTGCAATCGGCAGCACGATATTTACAATTGCAGGGCCTAAGATATTAGGTAAAGCTACAACAGAGCTTGGTAAAGGTCTTGGAAAAATGATTGCAGGAACAGGCGGAATTAATTTCCACAGAATAGGTGTTATTCTTGGAATATTATTAGGAATGTATGCAGTCAGTGCGTTATTTTCATTTATACAGGGCTGGTTAATGACAGGTGTATCACAGAAAATGTGTTATAACTTAAGAGATGCCATCTCCAAGAAACTTAACAGATTACCAATAAGTTATTATGAATCACGTAATGTAGGTGAAATTTTATCAAGAATTACTAATGATGTTGATACATTACAGATGAGTTTAAACCAGTGTATTACGCAGTTAATTACTTCGGTTACTACAGTTATAGGTATTCTTATAATGATGCTCAGCATCAGCCCTATAATGACTCTTATAGCAATAGTTATTCTTCCTTTATCAGGAATGATGGTTGGTTTAGTTGTAAAGAAATCTCAGAAATATTTCGTTGCACAGCAGAAATATTTAGGTAAAATAAACGGACAGATTGAAGAGGTATACAGTGGCCAGAATATTGTTAAAGCATTTAACAGAGAGGACATTGTATTAGATGAATTCAATAAGACTAATGAAGTGCTTTATAAATCAGCATGGAAATCACAGTTCTTATCAGGAATGATGCAGCCAATTATGTCATTTATTAGTAACTTAGGTTATGTGGCAGTAGCAGTTGTAGGTGGTTTCCTTGTAATTAACCACACAATTGAGATAGGTGATATCCAGTCATTTATCCAGTATGTAAGATCATTTACACAGCCTATTGCACAGCTTGCACAGGTATCTAATATGTTCCAGTCAATGGTTGCGGCAGCAGAAAGGGTATTTGAACTCCTTGACGAGCCGGAAGAAGAATTATATGTTGAGAATCCGGTTAAACTTGATAATGTAGAAGGCAACGTAACATTTGACCACGTATCATTTGGTTACAAACCTGATAAAATAATTATTCATGATTTCAGTTGCGAAGTTAAACCAGGGCAGACAGTTGCGATTGTCGGTCCAACAGGTGCAGGTAAGACTACAATGGTTAAATTATTAATGAGATTCTATGATGCCAATACAGGAAGTATTAAGGTAGATGGACACGACATTAAAGATTTTAACAGATATGACTTGAGAGATAATTTCGGTATGGTTCTTCAGGATACATGGTTGTTCAAGGGAACAATTATGGAGAATATAAGATATGGACGTCTTGATGCGACAGATGAAGAAGTTATTGCAGCAGCTAAAGCAGCACATGCACACCACTTCATAAAGACACTTCCTGATGGATATCAGATGGAATTAAATGAAGATGCAAGTAATGTGTCACAGGGACAGAAACAGCTCCTTACTATTGCCAGGGCAATACTTGCAGATAAGAAGATTCTTATATTAGATGAAGCTACAAGTTCAGTTGATACAAGAACAGAGTCAAGAATACAAAAAGCTATGGCTAATCTTATGAGAGGCAGAACAAGTTTCGTTATTGCTCACAGATTATCAACTATTAAAGATGCTGATATGATTCTGGTTATGAAAGATGGAGATATCATAGAACAGGGTAATCATGAAGAGCTTATTGCCAAGAACGGTTTCTATGCTAGTCTTTATAATTCACAGTTTGAGGATATAGCATAAAAAGATGTTGTTTTAGAGGTATGTTTCATAATTATGAACAAAGCATACCTCGCAATATTAATAGAATAAAGGTGTTGAAATGGAGGTCTTGCGATGTTAGAAAGATTTAAGAGATTTATGTATGGCAGATATGGTATAGACCAGTTTTCGAAGTTTTTATTAGTTGTATCAATAGTATTATTGTTTATATCTACAATATTTAGAAATGGATTGCTGTATTTACTTGCTTTGGCAATTATGATATATCTGTATATAAGATGTTTCTCAAAAAATTATGAGAAGCGCTATGCAGAAAATAACAGATATCTCAAATACAGTTCGAAGTTAAGAAGTGCATTTGCAACATTTAAAAGAGATATGAAGATTAGAAAAACACATCATATCTACAGATGTCCAAATTGCAGACAGAAGATAAAGATTCCTAAGAATAAAGGACGTATATCAATAAGATGTCCGAAATGCTATACGGAATTTATTAAGAGAAGTTAGAGTGGCTTTTATTCGCCACCTCGCATTGCTCGGAAATGAGGTATATATGTTTGGATATGTAACGATTAACAAACCAGAGATGAAATTTAAAGAGTACAATTTATATCGTTCATATTATTGTGGCTTATGTAAAGCTATGGGAAAACGGCATGGTAATCTATGCCGTCTTTCTTTAAGCTATGATGTTAATTTTTTAGTCATGCTGCTTACAAGTCTATATGAACCTGAATCGTATGTTACTAAGGAAAAATGTATTATTCATCCATTTAATAAGCAGAATATTAGAAGTAATGAATTTACGGATTACGGTGCCGATGTGAATCTTATGCTTGCATATAGCAAATTCGAAGATGACTGGAATGATGAGAAGAAGCTGAAGGCTAAAATACTTATGGCTCTTCTAAAAGGAAAGAATTCTAATACGATAAAAAGTTATAAAGAAAAAATGCAGGTAATAACGGATAATCTTCGTAAAATAAGTGAGTATGAGAAAGCAAATGAAACCAATATCGATTATGTCGCTGGTGCATTTGGAAATATTTTATCAGAAATATATGTATATAAGAAAGACGAGTGGGAGGCAGATTTAAGAAGAATGGGCTTCTATCTTGGTAAATTCATATATATTATGGATGCATACGAAGATATCGAAGAGGATATTAAGAAAGGTAATTATAATCCACTAAAAAATATTTTTTATGAGGAAGATTTCGAAAATAAGTGTTATAATATGTTAACAATGATGATGGCAGAGTGCACAAAGTCATTTGAAAGATTACCAATTGTGGAAAACGTACAGATTTTAAGAAATATATTATATGCTGGTGTCTGGGTTAAATATACACAGATATCCAGAGATAGATTGGAGAGTTCTAAGAACGGAGGACAGCATGATTGATCCATATTCAGTATTAGGAATTTCAAGAGGAGCATCTGACGAAGAGATTAAGAAGGCATATAGAAATCTCAGCAGAAAATATCATCCTGATGCCAATATTAATAATCCTAATAAAGCACAGGCAGAAGAAAAATTTAAAGAAGTACAGCAGGCGTATGACCAGATTATGAAAGAAAAAGAAGCAGGCTATTCATATAATGGAGGATATGGTAATAATGCAGGCTATGGAAATGGAGGCTTCGGAGGATTCGGTAATAATGCAGGCTATGGAAACGGAGGCTTCGGAGGAGGCTTTGGAGGTTTTGGCAATTCTTCAGGCCAGTATTCATATGGCAATGATGAGTATTCGAATCATTTAAGAGCTGCTGAGAATTATATCAGTTCAAGACATTTTAGAGAAGCGCTTAATATATTAAACGGAATGGCCGACAGAAATGCAAGATGGTATTATCTGTCTGCGATTGCTAATATGGGTGTAGGCAACAACATTAAAGCAGTAGAAGATGCAAAAATGGCAGTGAATATTGAGCCAAATAATTCAGAGTATCAGATGCTTTTATATCAGTTACAATCCGGTGGCTCGTGGTATCATTCTATGCAGTCACCATTTGGTGGAAATGTTTATTCGGATGACGGAATGTGTATGAGGTTATGTCTTGCTAATCTGTTATGCAATATGTGTTGCAATTGCGGACAATGTTAGTATATGGAAACGGAGAGAGAAGTGAAGAATTATATTTCTAATTATGGACTGGTGAAATTATATGTATATTTTATGTTTTTAATCTATCCAATATTTTTTCACAATTATTATTTTGATATAGTTACCTGCAAATACATATTATTCCTGATTGTAACAGGTATAATGTTCATAATATCCGTATTCTATATACCTGAAAATATTTTCAAGAAGATAAAGATGAGGGAAATCAGATTCAGTGTAAGTGATTATTTTATGTTTGCATTCTTAATAGTAAATGTGATTTCAACACTTTTATCGGGAGATATCTTATATGGTCTAAATGGTGCTTCGGGAAGAAATATGGGACTTTCTACGGTAATTTGTCTGACTTTCGTATATTTTCTGATATCACGTACATTTAAGTTAGATGAAACTTTCTATAGGATTGCAGCAATAGGAAGTGTGCTTGTATCAATAGTGGGAATTCTGCAATTTGCAGGAATTGATTTTCTTGGCTTTTATGATAAATTGGAATTTTCACAGAAATTATTCTACATATCAACATTAGGTCACGTTGATGTATATACAAGTTATTTTGCACTAACTATTCCTGTATTATTTATTAAATACCTACACAGTACAGCACCAAAGGAGAAGTTTTTCTATCTGACTGCACTAATAACTAATGGTGTCGGAGTGGTATGCGGTCAGTGTGACAGTGCATATATTGTAATCTTTGCATCTATATTTTTGACATTAATTTTTGGTAAATGCAGGGACAAGAGAGTAAGAATAAGTGAAGTAATTCTTCCGTTAGTATTAATCGAAGTAATTGTCAAAGTATTATTGAAAGTTAATGATAATGCGAAAGAGGTAAGAATTGTAAGTACATTTACAAAGGCATTATTTAATGACAAAGCAATTCTAATCCTAGCGGTTATTTTAGGAATAAGTATATTAATCGAAATGAAATATATAACAGATGTTATGAGATTTAAGAATGTCTATCTGTTAATTATGGGCGTTGGAATTGTGGCGTACATAATATTGATTATCTGTTTTACTACTATATTTAAAGAAGCTGATCTAGGCAAATTCGAAACGATTTTAAGGTTTAGTGACAGCTATGGAAGTTATAGAGGATATATATGGAAAGTGTTAGTTAAAGATTATCGTGATATGCCTTTTATAAATAAGTTGTTTGGCATAGGAACTGATTCGTTGAGACCATATCTGGTTGCTAAATACGGAGATAAAATGTATCGTGTTACAAATGCATATTATGACAATGCACATAATGAATGTCTGCAATATCTTGTAACTACCGGAATTATAGGATTAATAACATATGCCGGACTTGTTATTGCAAGTATTAAAAATGCATTGAAGAATGAAAATTTGAGGATAATACTTGCAGCAGTTCTGTGCTATCTTGCACAGTCATTTGTTAATATTAATCAGGTAGTAACTACACCATTATTTTTCATCATGCTAAGTCTGCTTAATTGCAGAGAAGTATCGGCAGAAAAATAATTATAGAGAGTTATTTAGAAAAAGAGTGTTATAGTATAAAGCGTGTTGATGAACATATAAAATAAGACATATACTAATCAAGGTAATTAGTTATATGTCTTATTTTGTGTAGTAATATATATTACAATAAATTATAAATTAACTGTTACAAAGATGTCATAAATAGCCTGAATAGCCTTTTCAAAATCAGAGTCTTCAACACCGACGATTATATTTAATTCGCTTGAACCCTGGTCAATCATCTTAACATTTACGTGTGCGTGTGCAAGTGCAGAGAAGATTCTTCCTGCTGTACCTCTTGTAGCTTTCATACCACGACCAACGACAGCTATTAATGCAATATCCGATTCGATTTCGATTGAATCAGGATGAGTATTTCTATGAATACCTGCAAGTATCTCCTGTTCTTTCTTGCCGAATTCAGCCTGGTGAACAACAACACTCATTGTATCTATTCCTGAAGGCATATGCTCGAAAGAAACACCATTCTTCTCGAATTCTTCAAGAACTCTTCTACCAAAACCAAGTTCAGAGTTCATCATATCTTTTTCAATTGTAACAACTGTGAAACCACGTTTTCCTGCGATACCTGTAATTGTATATTCAGGTTTCATAGAAGTGCTTTCAACAATCATTGTACCTGGATCAGATGGTGCATTAGTATTCTTAATATTAATTGGAATACCCTCTTTTCTTACAGGGAAGATAGCATCCTCGTGAAGTACGGAAGCTCCCATATATGATAACTCTCTTAATTCCTTATATGTAATTGTGTTAATTACCTTAGGATTATCTATAATTCTTGGATCTGTAACAAGGACACCTGATACATCAGTCCAGTTTTCGTATAAATCTGCTTTAACAGCTTTGGCTACGATAGAACCTGTTACATCAGAACCACCTCTTGAAAATGTCTTGATAGTATCGTTAGGCATTGAACCATAGAAACCAGGAATAACTGCATATGCAACTTTGCTAAGTCTTTCTGAAAGAATTTCATTAGTCTTATCAGCATCAAAGTTTCCATTATCATCAAAGAAGATAACTTCAGCGGCATCTATGAATTCGAAACCAAGGTAATTAGCAAGAACAATACCATTTAAGTATTCGCCACGTGATGCAGCATAGTCTCTACCTGCTTTACCAACGAAACCTGACTCCATAATTGAAAATTCTTTCTCAAGAGATAAATCAAGTCCTAATTCATTAATAATGTCATAGTATCTCTTCTTAATATTTTCAAGTAAAGGTTTGTAATCTTTGCCTTTAACTGCTGCTGTATAGCATTCATATAACATATCTGTTACCTTGATATCATCTGAAAATCTCTTTCCAGGTGCAGATGGAACGATATATTTTCTTGATTCCTCAGCATGGATTATTTCTCCAACCTTTTTAAACTGCTGTGAGCTGGCAAGTGAACTGCCACCGAATTTAACTACTTTTACCATTTCAATAGTCTCCACTTTCTGTATATTTTTCTTTGATATTTCATCATTAAAAGACATTATACATACGATAGCGGTATTTTATCAAGAGTTTTTTGTAAATTAGTTAAAAATATAACATTAGAAATCAATTTCTTTATCGTAGAAGCAGGCATCAAGTAATTTCTCCATTTCCTCCTGTGTTGGAATACGTGGGTTAGAACCTGTGCAGGCATCTGAAATTGCAAGAGCAGCAACATCTGATAATTTAGAATTGAACTCGGCTTCATCAATTATTCCACCCTCATAATCTTTAATGCATTTAGGAATATTGAGTGCTTCATTCATAGATTTAAGCTCTTTAATAAGTGCATCCACTAAAGCTTCTGTAGAATCTCCTTTCAGACCAATGAAAGCAGCAATTTCTCCATATCTTACGGCTGCTTCAGGATTCTTTGAGTTATATTTAATTACTTTAGGAAGATACATTGCATTTGCACAGCCATGAACAATATGTCCACCTGAATATGCAGCTCCTGTTTTATGCGCCATTGAGTGGACTATACCGAGTAATGCATTAGAGAAAGCCATACCTGCGAGGCATTGTGCATTATGCATTCTGTCTCTGGCTTCCATATCACCATTATATGATTTAATTAAATCATTATGAATCATCTTAATTGCATGGAGTGCAAGCGGGTCAGTATAATCACAATGTAATGTTGAAACATATGCCTCGATTGCGTGAGTCATTGCATCCATACCTGTATGTGCAGTAAGTTTTGGAGGCATCTTTTCAGCCAGATCAGGGTCAACGATTGCAACATCTGGTGTAATATTGAAATCAGCTAATGGATATTTGATACCTTTAGCATAGTCAGTAATTACACTGAAAGCAGTAACCTCTGTAGCGGTTCCTGATGTAGATGGAATAGCACAGAATTTAGCTTTTGTACGAAGTGTTGGAAAATTAAAAGGAATACAAAGTTCTTCGAATGTGACATCAGGATATTCATAAAATGCCCACATTGCTTTAGCTGCATCAATTGGTGAACCACCGCCCATTGCAACAATCCAGTCAGGTTCAAAGTCCTGCATAACCTTTGCACCTCTCATAACTGTTTCAACACTTGGATCAGGTTCGACATTTTCGATAAGTTCAACTTCCATACCGGCAGCTTTAAGATTATCGACTGCTTTATCAAGAAAACCAAAGCGCTTCATTGAGCCACCGCCAACTACTACAACAGCTTTTGTACCTTTAAGGTTCTTAAGTTCATCTATAGAACCTTTGCCATGATATAAATCTCTTGGTAATGTAAATCTTGCCATACTTAACCTCCATTCCTTGTTGCCTGAAATAACGTTTCTAATTATTGAAATTTCAAAAATAATACTTAAGTGCAAAGTACACTTTTACCACTAATCACTATATGAAAAAGGCAACAAAATTATACTGATATTATAACATACTGCGGTGTAAATAACAACGAATTAAATGGGAAAATGAAGTGACAGATGATGGAAAAAGACGAAAGATTTGAAATTTATTTGACATAAAAAAGGACAAATGGTAATATACAAGGAAATAATGTCGAAAAGTAGGAGACATTGGAGAGAGTGGGTAGACACCCGGAA
>JABLTO010148648.1_pt1 | contig 40929 bp, 34 predicted proteins | sample 7160091 | NCBI WGS metagenome assembly JABLTO01 (sample SAMN14651225, study PRJNA627086) | human gut metagenome | isolation source: feces | host: Homo sapiens
CGAGTTCGAGCCTCGTAACCCGCTCCAGGCTGAGTCCGGACGCAATTCGCGTTCGGACTCTTTTTTGTTATATCCGGAATAAAAACAGCTAAAAAAGCAGATATCTCCGAATTTGAAGAGATATCTGCTTTTTTTATTTGATACCGGCTTTTAACAATTGACCTAACAACGCAATATTTAATGCAGCTTCTGCTACCGGTACTGCACGAGGCACGACGCAAGGGTCATGTCTGCCACGGACTGAAATGGTGGTGTTCTGATGCTCCAGAAAATCAACGGTATCTTGTGTTTGGCTGATGGAGGGGGTAGGCTTCATGGCTATTTTCATGCTGATCGGCATACCGGAGGAAATGCCGCCTAAAATTCCGCCATGGTTGTTGGTGCGGGTTTTGATCTCCCCGTTTTTATCGATATAAAAAGCGTCATTGTTTTGGGAACCGTATAAATTACACACATCAAATCCGGCGCCGAATGAAATGCCCTTGACTGCCGGAATGCCAAACATAATAGAACTGATCGCATTTTCCAACCCGTCAAACATCGGAGAACCGATTCCTGCCGGAAAACCGACAGCACACAGTTCTATAATACCGCCGACCGAATCACAGTTCATTCTGGCGGCGTCAATTGCCGATTTCATCATCAGTTCTGCTTTCGGATCGATAGTCGGAAAATCACGATTGTGTAAAAGCAAAGCATCTTCTTTCGAAAAATGCACCGTGTCAAACGGAGTGTCTGATATATTTTGAATGGCAAAGATATGACCGGCTGTGTAGATACTGCGCCGCTCTAAGATTTGTGCTGCAACTGCTCCTGCAAAGGTCAGCGGGGCAGTGAGACGTCCCGAAAAATGTCCGCTTCCTCGCACATCATTGAAGCCGTTGTAGCGCAAAAATCCGGTATAGTCTGCGTGACCGGGACGTGCTTTTTGACTCATTTCACTATAATCCGAAGAATGTGTATCGCTGTTTTCAATCATAGCCGCAAGCGGCGCACCGGTCGTTTTGCCGTCTTTCAAGCCGGATAGAATAATCGGGATATCTTTTTCTTTTCTTGGTGTAGAAGTTACATCATTTTTGGGTGCGCGCCTTGACATGAATCGGAGAAGCTTATCATTATCAATTGTTTCTCCTGACGGGAGATTGTCAATTACAACTCCGATTGCTTTTCCATGAGATTCTCCGAAAATAGAAATGGAAATACCGTTATTCCATAGGGATGACATTAGCACGACCTCCTAATTGGTTGTAATCTTCAAAAAACATGGGATATGATTTGTTTACTGCCTCTGCATGCAGTATCGTAACGTCAGAATCGGCTCCGGCTGCGGCAATGGCGGCAGACATCGCAATGCGATGATCTCCAAAGCTGTCTGTTGTTCCTCCTCTGAGGTGCTTTCCGCCTTGAATGACCAATCGGTCATCATAAGCGGTTACCGTTGCGCCAAGGCTTTGTAACAGCATAGCAGTAGTTTGAATACGATCAGATTCCTTGTATTTCAGACGTTCAATGTTAATGATTTGAGATTCTCCGCTGCAATGTGCGGCAAGCACCGACAAAATCGGTACGATGTCGGGGATATCTTTCGCGTCCACTACAAACGGAAGCAATTGACGATGAGAAACGGTGACGACATCGCCTGAAACGGTGACTTCTGCACCAACCTGTGATAAAATATTGAGGATTTGTTTATCTCCCTGCAAGGAGTTCGGATTTAGCCCTTTGCAGGATATTTGAGAGCCTACTGCTGCCGCAGTCAAAAAGAAGGCAGCCTGAGAATAATCGGCTTCCACGCTGTAAGTAAACGGGTGATATTTTTGGTTTCCTTTAATATCATAGCCGTTTTCTTTGCAGATAATTTCAATTCCGGCTAAGTGCAGTATTTCCAAAGTCATGTTGACATAATCTGCCGATTCTAATGGGGTGGTCAATCGGATTTGGCTGTCCCCCTCCAGAAGCGGAAGCGCGAACAGCAGTCCGGTTACAAATTGGGAACTGATGTTTCCGCTTAAAGAAAATTGCCCCGGTATTAATTTCCCGCTCAACAGAAAAGGCATTCCGGATTCAGGTTGCATTGAAACCGATTTATCCGAAAAACAATCAATATAAGTGCGCAGCGGACGGGAAGGGAGCTTGCCTTTTCCGAAAAATTCGCAAGATGTTCCCAAAGCGGCGGCAATCGGTAAAAGGAACCGCAGGGTAGAACCGGATTCCCGACAGTCGATTTTTGCCTTTTTCGGAGAAGTGTTGATTCCGCGCACAGTAACCGAATCATTCATAAATTTGAATTCTGCGCCAAGTGCGGTCAGCCCCGCAATTGTGGCATCGATGTCTTCGGAATGAACGATATTATCAATTGTGCTGATGCCGTCTGCCAATGCGGCAGAAATTAATGCCCGATGCGCATAGCTTTTGGAAGGGGGGATTTTTAAAGATCCGGATAGTTTTGCGGGAGTAATAACTGCTCTGTAATGAGAGGTAGGAATAGATTGCAGCAATTCAGCGTATTTTGTCAGTGATACTTTACTGATATATGCTTGTCCGATATCTTTTAACAGAATCAGATTGATATCGCTTTTATCCCGCTTTTTATCGTTGGAGGAAATGTTCAGAATTTGCTCCGGCGTGATTTTGACCGAACAGGGAAGTTTATATTTTTGCAGACAGCGTTTGATTCTTTCGGTTGTGCCGTTGGGCGTAAGACCCAGTTGCTCAGATATGGCAGAGATATAAACCATGCCGATGCCGACCGCCGATCCGTGGGTATAAGTTTGATAGTGATACTGCCGTTCAATCGCATGACCGATTGTGTGTCCGAAGTTTAACAGCATGCGTTCTCCTTTATCAAACTCATCCGCCTCGACCACTTGTGCTTTGATTTGTATGCACCGATAAATCATATTTTCCAAGATGTCGGAAATATCCTGTTCCGCAATCATTTCGAACAGCTTTTGGTCTTTAATCAGCCCGTATTTTATGGCTTCTGCCATTCCGTCTGAGAAAATCTCGGGCGTAAGGGTACGAAGGGTATCTACATCACACAGCACTAGCGCAGGCTGTTTGAAAGCACCGACCAGATTTTTCCCTTTTTCAGTATCTACTGCGGTTTTGCCGCCAACCGAGGAATCGATTTGGGCAAGTAATGTTGTGGGAATCTGAATATAATCAATGCCGCGCAGATAGGTGGCTGCGCAAAATCCGGTCAAGTCACCGACAACACCGCCTCCTAACGCAATCAGCAAATCGCTTCGTGTAACGGATTTGTCACAGAGAAAATCATATAGTGCAATCAGCGTTTGATGAGATTTTGACTGTTCTCCATGGGGGAAAATAAAGGTTTCTACACGAAATCCTTCTGCTTCCAGAGAATGCTGTACCGTAGAGCAATACAGAGACGCAACAATGTCGTCGGTTACTATCACAGCAGTCTGGGCTGCGGAAATCTCCTTTATTTTAGCCGCACATCCAGGCAACAGGTTTCTGCCTACAATAATCTCGTATGCAGTACTGGCTTTTACCTGTAAGGTCATCATAAAAATCACTATCCCTTTTTCATTTGTTCCTTTTTGTCTGTTCTTCCGATTGAAAAAGCGAAAAAACGATTTAGACTATTGTACTTTCTTGCCGGAAAATGCCGCTTGTGCCGAAATTTTGCTCATGACAGTATCAAATTCATCCGGAGTGAGTGATTGTGCACCGTCTGATAAAGCATTTTTAGGATCATTATGCACCTCAATAATTAAACCGTCGGCACCGCACGCAACAGCTGCGAGAGAGAGAGGAAGTACCAAAGAGGAAATGCCGGAAGCGTGGCTCGGATCAATAACAACCGGGAAATGTGTTGCTTTTTTCAAAATCGGAACAGCTGAAATATCCAGCGTATTGCGCGTCATTGTTTCAAAGGTACGGATACCCCGCTCACAGAGGATTACCTGATTGTTTCCTCCGGCAGTGATGTATTCCGCGCTCATTAACAGTTCCTCAATTGTGTTCGCAAGCCCGCGCTTCAGTAAGATCGGCTTTTTAGAATGTCCCAGCTCCTTGAGCAATTCAAAGTTTTGCATATTTCTTGCGCCCACTTGAATGATATCTACATCATTGAACAGATCAAGATGCTGTAAGCTCATGATTTCGGTTACAATCGGTAAGCCGGTTTTAGCTCTGGCTTCGGTTAAAAGCTCAATTCCTTCCGCGCGCAGCCCTTGGAAAGCGTAAGGGGAAGTTCTCGGCTTGAATGCACCCCCGCGGAGAAAAGAAGCGCCTGCCGCTTTTACCCGTCTGGCAATTTCGCAGATTTGTTCCTCTGATTCAACCGAGCAGGGACCCGCAATGACATCCATGTATCCCTCGCCGATTTTTCGTCCTTTCACATCAATGATCGTGTCATCAGGGTGAAATTTTCGGTTGGCGTTTTTGTAGGGCTCCTGTACTCGTTTTACACTTTCAACCACATCCTTGGCGGCAACATTTTCTATGTCGATTTTGGAAGTATCTCCGATTAATCCCAGTATAGTAGTATGAGATCCGTTTACCACATTGACCTGTACCTGAAAATTTTCCAGCCAATGAATCAGTTCATCAACCTTTGCTTTTTCTTGATTTTGTTTCAGAATAATAACCATAATGCTTTGCTCCTTTAATTTTATTTGCCGATCAGGGAGGTACAGTCTCGCGAACACCGTACGTTTGATCGCTAAATTAAAAAAGGTCTGCGCCCTTTGCCATAGCAAAAGTCACAGACCTAATATAACCGCATATCTTTTAGAGAAGGTACTGACAACTTTGTTTATATGGCAAAATATTTTTACAGCAAAAATAACCGGCGCTAAAATAAAAGCCCCAGCTAAAAAAGAAAAAGAAAGCTGCAAAAATAAGGATAGCCATGATCTTTTCCCCTCATCAAAATCAGATTGATATAATCATAAAACAAATCAGTGTAAAAGTCAAGACAAAAATTACAATTTTATGATTTTATTTTGTTTTAATAACAAAGATAATAAATGTCACATTCTCTGATAATCCTACAAAACTATCGGTTTTATCCGATATTAAAGATTGTCAAACAACGCAGAATGTAGTATAATAATGATATTCAAAGATTTCCAATGTTCTGTTTGCTTTGTATTGCAGATGGAGAAAGCAATATAAAAGCATATTGAAATTTTCCAAACGAAAAAAGGACACGATTCTGTCAGCGGACGCTATTATGGTGAATACATATAGAACATGAGGTGGATTGATTGAAAGAGGTTACTGTTTGTGTTGGAAGTTCTTGTCATTTAAAAGGTTCATATCAAGTGGTGAAAACTTTCGAAAGTCTGATTAAGGAACATGCGCTTCAGGATAAATTAAAACTGAAGGCTTCTTTTTGTCAGGGAAAATGTCAGGGAGGAATTGCCGTTACATTTGACGGGGAATACTTGCCGAATGTGACACTGCTTAACTGCAAGCAAGTGTTTTTAGAGGTTATTCTTCCGAAGCTGGATCACTGATCCTCATATCATATTTTTTACCGAAGGGAAGAGGGTGCAGGCATATAAGCGCAGAAAATTGCGGGCTTTATGCGATGAAAAATGAGTATTTTACAATTAAAAGAGGGCAATTGCCAGAATTGTTATAAATGTATTCGGAACTGTCCGGTAAAATCAATCGAATTTAAGAACGGAAATGCGGCTGTGATTGAAAAAGAGTGCATCTTATGCGGAGAGTGCATTACCTGTTGTCCGCAGCATACAAAGTATGCACGGAATGATGTCGGCGCGATTCAAAAGCTGTTTGAAGCAAATCGGCGGGTGGCTGTTTCTTTGGCTCCATCCTGGAAAGCATACTATCCTGATGTGGAATTTGAACAGATGTCCTCCGGATTAAAAAAGCTTGGGTTCTCTATCGTAGAGGAAACGGCAATCGGCGCTTCTCAAGTTTCTTTAGAATATGACAAACTGCTGGAAAGCGGACAGATGAAAAACATTATATTTACCGCCTGCAGTTCTGCCGTAATGCTGGTGGAGCGGCATTATCCGTCGTTGATTAAGATGCTCGCCCCCGTTTCATCGCCGATGATGGCGCATGGCAGATTGATGCGGGAATGTTACGGAGATATTAAAGTTGTATTTATCGGTCCTTGCTATTCCAAAAAGAATGAAGTTTCCGATCCGCTGTCCGGCGGGATGGTGAATTACGCAATTACTTTTGAGGAATTAGATAACTGGATGAATGAAAGCAAGGTATCGTTTGACAGCAGTGATGCAGATGTTTACGGAGTAAAGGATTATAAAGCCCGTGTATATCCTAAGCCATGCGGCATTTTAAAAACGCTGAAATCTAAAGATACTAATTACCGGCGCATTGCGGTTGACGGGATTGAGGAATGCATGGAATTGTTTACCGCTATGGAAAAAGGGGAAATTGAAGGAGTTGCCGCAGAAGTAAATGTCTGTAAAGGCAGTTGTATCGGCGGACCGGTAATGCGAAAAGCAGGAAAACATTTATTTGTTGCTGAGCAATTTATTACGGACGAGAAAATGCCGTATGATGAGCATTTTTCAAAGACATCAGAGAGTATTTTCCCGCATCCCCGTGTATTTACAAAAAGAAATTCCGATCTTGCGATGCCGACCGAAGAGGAGATTCGCGCAATTTTAGAGCAAACAGGTAAATATACACCGGAACAGGAATTAAATTGCGGAAGCTGCGGTTATAATAGCTGCCGTGAAAAAGCCATTGCGGTATATCAGGGAAAAGCGGATATTAACATGTGCCTGCCGTTTTTTAGAGAGCGTGCTGAGAGTATATCAAATACCATTCTGGCAAATTCTCCCAATTCGATTTTTGCAGTAGACAGTGACTGTTTTGTTCAGGATATGAATCAAACGGCAGAAAAAATGTTCCGGATTAAGCGGCAGGATTATATCGGTATGCCGATCAGCGAATTTATCATGGATGAAATTTTTGAGGAAGCATGTAAGACAGAACAGCCGGTCATAAAAAAAGTACGGCTTAGCGATTCGCTGATTGTCGAAGAAACGGTCATTTATATTAGAAAACATAAAATTTATGTTGCCTTTATCAAGGATATTACGGCAGATGAATTGAGCGAAATTGAGTTGTCCAAAATCCGAGAACATACTATTGAAATTGCGCAGAATGTTATTGATAAGCAAATGCGGGTAGCGCAGGAGATTGCCAGCCTGTTAGGAGAAACCACTGCGGAAACTAAAGTGGCACTGACAAACTTGAAGCATTCGATGGAGAATCAGCCTCAATAATAGGAAACAATGAAAAGATTTCGGTACAAAGTCTCAGAAAGGAATGGTCGTAAAATTGAATTTGTTTACCGATTGTGCTTACGAAAGCTTGAATAAATATGGCGAAGAGCTGTGTGGCGACAAGGTTGAGTTTGTAAAGGGAAAAGACTTTACACTTGCCGTTTTAGCAGATGGACTTGGCAGCGGCGTGAAAGCGAACATTCTGTCTACCCTTACGAGCAAAATTATTGCGACGATGCTGGCAAACGGTTCCAGTTTGCGGGAAGCAGTAGAAACTATCGCCAGCACCTTGCCGGTGTGTTCTGTAAGAGGGATAGCCTATTCTACTTTTACGATTATGCACGTGCAGGATAACGGTAATGCGTATATTGCGGAATTTGATAACCCGAATCTGGTGTTTATGAGAGAAAATCAGGTATTGGAACTTGATAGACAGGAATTGGATATTGACGGCAAAAAAATCTATATGACCAAAATGCAGATGCAGCCAAATGACTTGATGATCGCATTTTCTGACGGAGTTGTCCATGCAGGAGTAGGATGTTTGCTCGACTTAGGATGGCATTATGATAATATTGTAAAATATATTAAAGAGAATATCGTCTATGATATGTCTCCGACTGAGATAGCCCGTAAAATCCTGCTTACCGTCAACACTTTATATATGAACAAATGCGGAGATGACAGCACAGTTTGTGTTTTAAAAATCAAAAAAGCATTGCCGGTTACCATTATGGTCGGTCCGCCGGTACATCCCGAAGACGATGAAAAGGTTGTACATCAACTAGTGGATTCCGAGGGACTGAAGGTTGTGTGCGGCGGCACTACTTCTCAAATTGTCAGCCGGGTTACTGGGAATCCGCTGGATGTATCAATTGATTATTATAATCCGGCGGTTCCGCCTACTGCCGAAATCAAGGGCATCGATATGGTTACCGAAGGAGTTCTGACGTTGGGTAAAGCGGCGGAAATCATTAAAAATTATCTGGGTGCCAGCGAGGAAAAATGGGATACTTACAGTCTGAACAAAAAAGACGGTGCGACCAGGCTTGCTAAAATATGGCTGCAGGAATGCACCAGTGTAAATTTTTTGGTCGGCAGAGCACTGAATCCGGCGCATCAGAATCCCGATTTACCGGTTAATTTAAGTTTAAAATTAAATTTGATTAAAGAAATTGTTTCGATTTTGCAGGAATTAGGAAAAAGAGTAACAGTCGAGTATTTCTAGCCGGTTAAGTCTGGTGACGTACACCCTCTATGTGTAAATATCGGATATTCATAAACTGATAGGTATTCAATGGACGGCGGAGTGAATCATTGGTATGAGATGCGATTAAAATGTTGTTGGTGTTGGGTATTTCACCGGTATCAGTTACAATTAAGGTGTGATAAAAGGTCTGGTTTTCATCGCCCAACTGAATCACATCTCCCGGCTGCATTGCTTCAATCACAGCTTCGGATGCAAATGGTCCGGGACCTTGATTTTGAATCAGAAAACGATATAAATATGGAACGCCGGTCCAGGATGCAGTACGGTTGTCCGATGATATGTAATACCAGCCGTATATCGGAGTAAAATTCATAATATAGTTTGCGTGATAGATACATTGCGATACAAAGTTGGTGCAGTCACCGCCCAGTCCTTGAAAGTCCAGATAGCGGGGATTTCGCCGGTATGCCCATTCAGTTGCATATGCCACGGCTTTTTCTCGATTATATTCAGTAATTTGCAGCATCAGTTCGCCTCCGGTTTTATGTTCCAATCTTAATAATCTATTAAACTAAGCTTTTGGGAGATTTTAATTAAAAGAGGAACAGTTTGTGATTTTTTTAATATTCTATCATATGCACCGGAAGTAAAATCGTGAAATAAAGGAAATATATATGAAAATTTTCATTGATGCAGATGGTTGTCCGGTTGTTGATTTGACATTGGAAATTGCAGATAAGTATCAATTAAAGGCAGTCATTTTATGTGATACCTCTCATGAATTTCAACGAAAGGGAGCAGAAACCGTTGTAGTGTCTAAAGGGGCAGACAGTGTTGATTTTGCTTTAGTAAACCGGATACAGCGCGGAGATATCGCTGTTACACAGGATTACGGACTGGCTGCAATGTGTATGGCAAAAGGCGCGATACCAATTAGCCAAAACGGCATGGTTTATACCGACGAAAATATTGATGCCTTGCTTTTAGCGCGGCATACTGCTAAAAAAATTCGAAATGCAGGAGGCAGATTAAGAGGAAGCAGAAAGCGTACCCAACAACAGAATACTGATTTTGTAAAGGAACTGGAAAAATTAATCTGTGAGATGCAGACGGACAAGTAAATGAATGTCCATTGAATCATGCTGAAATGCGACAACATATTTTTTCAGTTACGGTAACATTGAAAAAGTGCAAGGTTTTGCGTTGTTTTCGCACCAAAACCTTGCACTTTAATTTTTGATTTATTCAGCAGGTATTCATTTATACAATTTCATCTGTTTGACCGGTAGAAAATTTCCGAAATTTTAATGGAGTTGTTTGTGCTGCTTTTTTGAATGCAAAAATAAAATTTTTGACGTCTGAAAATCCTGTCGCCAAGGCAATTTCATTGACAGGTAAGTTCGTTTCAAGGAGCATCCGTTTTGCCTGATTAATTCTGGTTAAATTTAAAAACTGATACGGTGTACTGCCGGTGAATTGCTGAAAAATTTTTATGAAGTAGAACTTGCTTAATCGGCTGATTTGAGCAAGTTCATCAAGCGTAATCGATTGATTGTAGTTTTGACGGATATAAGAAATGGCTTGTTCGATTCCCGTCTTGTGCTCAGGACGGCAATTTTGCACATAGCAGTTATGAGATAAAACAATAAGACGGGATAAAACATGATCCAGTATCTCCGACAGATACAATCCGGCATAAGCGTCGGCAGAATTTTGCAGATTTTGCAGTTTATCAAAAGATTGACGGAAGTCCAGGCGATTGGAAAGGTTGATTATTTGCAATCCGTCCTCGTTTATCAAATCTACATATTCCGAAGCGCATTTTCCGCTAAAATGTATCCACAAAAAATCCCAATTATTTGTGTTTAGATTCGCATAATACTGATAGTGATAACAATTTATAACTGCAATGCAATTTTTAGGAATAAATGTATCCAGATTTTTGTATTTTAGGTAGCCCTCTCCTTCAAGTGTATATAATATCAGACATTCAGGAAACCGGTCACGTTCGGTATAATACTGATTGTTGCAGGAAAAGGATCCGAATGCAGTAGGGTAGAACGGCAATTTGGAAAAATAACTTTTGTAATCGATTGCGTGAGATTCCGAACGGGATTGGCTTCCCATGTTATAATTAAGCATGGCATTTCCTCCGCAGCACGTTATAATAATAAGCAAAGCAGAGGCTGTTGCCTCTGCGCGCCGCATAACATGCAGCTATGACCGCACAAATTGGTGTGTTATGATAACATTATAGCAATGTTATTTTAAAAAAGCAATATATCAGAATTTTATAACTATTTTTATGGTTGAAAATGGATATGTTATGCCATATAGTAATAACAAGAACATTTAGAATTGTTTAAACATCAAAAGTCGGAAAGAGAGGGTATATATGAATTTTAGAGAAAACGTAAAGGCAATTTTGAATTACGAAAAATATGATAAGATGCCGGTTGTTTCTTTTGGCTATTGGGTAGAAACCTTGCAGAAATGGGCGCATGAAGGGCATATCACATGGGAAGAGGCAGAAGGGTACGCAAAATATGGTGATAATTCCGAAGCGGATCGTTCGATAATGAAACGGCTTGGATTTGATTTTAACTGGAATTCCTGCGCAGGAACCACAGTGGGGCTTTCACCTTGTTTTGATCATACTGTTCTGGAAAAGAGGGAAGACGGAAGTCAAGTTGTTCGAGATGAGCAGGGATTGATTGTGTTAGAAAAACCGGGCATTGTCTCTATCTCGGCGGAAATAGGGACTTCTTTGACTGATAGGAAATCATGGGAAGAGCAATATCTTCCTAAATTACAATGGAGCGAAGAACGCGTCAATACCGAATATATGAAAACGCTGATGGATGATACCGATCGAGAGATTCCGATTGGATTGCACTGCGGTTCTTTGATTGGCTACATGCGTAATTTGCTGGGAGTGGAGCAGCTTAGCTATCTTTATGCGGATGATGAGGAACTTTATGCAGAAATTGTGGACACATTGGCAGAACTGTGTTATCGCTGCACAAAATCTGCTTTAGAAACCGGAGCAAAATTTGATTATGCCCATTTTTGGGAGGATATTTGTTTTAAAAACGGTCCGTTGGTATCGCCTTATGTATTCGAAGATTTTGTTGCGCCTCATTATAAAAAAATTACGAATTTGTTGCATCAATATCATATCGATATCGTTTCGGTTGATTGCGACGGTCTGATTGATACATTGGTGCCGATTTGGCTTAAAAACGGAGTAAATACTATGTTCCCAATTGAAGTAGGCACATGGAACGCAAGCATCAAACCGTGGAGAGAAAAGTACGGACAGCAATTGCGGGGCGTGGGTGGAATGAATAAAACAGTGTTCGCTCATGATTATAAAGCGATTGATGAAGAAATCGAGCGTTTAAAACCGTTAATTGCTATGGGTGGTTATATTCCTTGTCCGGATCATCGGATTGCGCCGGATGCGAAATTTGAGAATGTCCAGTATTATTGCGAAAAGATGAACCGACTTATGTAGTGATAATGAATCGTAACGTCAGAGTTTCAAAAAAATGATACATTTCAGTCGCCGACCATTAAGGTCGGCATATTTTTTTTATGTAATATCAGGATTTGCAACAGAAACAATGGACAGCTTTTTTATCAAAACAAAGGGGATTATCGTTGACAGAAAAGCGAAAAATTTGTATAATATATAAGTTAATATAATACTGTAAATAAGAAGATAATTTCTTTATTATTGTTGGATTTTTAGATAGAAAGGTGGTTATCATGATGAATGAAACCATTTTGGAAGCTTTGCAATTTGTGGAAGAAAATGATGTGAAGTTTATCCGGTTAGCCTTCTGTGACATTTTCGGGCGGCAAAAAAATATTTCGATTATGCCAAAGGAACTGCCGCGTGCTTTTGAAAGCGGAATTTCTTTTGACGCGTCTGCGATTCGCGGATTTATGAATGTGGAAGAATCCGACTTGTTTTTAGTGCCTGAGGCTGGTACTATTTCGATTTTGCCCTGGAGACCGTCTCATGGCAGAGTGATGCGTTTTTTCAGTAATATTAAGCATCCGGACGGTACTCCGTTTGAAGGAGACGGAAGATATATCCTGAAAAAAGCGGTACAGCAATGTGCGAATATGGGGTATGTTTGTAAAATTGGCACAGAATGTGAGTTTTATTTGTTTGAGACCGATGAAAAAGGGAATCCTACCGATCAGCCGCATGATCATGGAACCTATTGCGATATTGCTCCTTTGGATAAGGGAGAAAATGTGCGGCGTGAAATTTGTCTGACATTAGAGGAAATGGGATTGTTGCCGGAAAGCTCTCATCATGAGCAGGGACCGGGACAAAATGAAATTGATTTTCAATACAGTGATGCAATGACAGCGGCTGACAATTTGATTACCTTTCGTTCCGCGGTAAAGGTGGTTGCGGCGCGTAACGGTTTATACGCTTCTTTTATGCCAAAACCGATTCCGGGTAAGAGCGGCAGTGGAATGCATACCAATATTTCGTTAAGCAAAAACGGGGAAAACATTTTCCGGGCTGAAAACGGAGAGTATTCGCCCGAAGCGAAAAGCTTTATTGCAGGGATTATGGAAATAATTCCGGAAATCACGCTGTTTCTAAATCCGACTACAAATTCATACGCTAGATTCGGGGAGTTTGAGGCGCCGAAATATATCACTTGGTCTCATCAGAACCGTTCCCAGTTGGTGCGTATTCCGGCAGCGACCGGAGAGTTCAGCCGGATGGAGCTTCGTTCTCCTGATTTGTCCTGCAATCCGTATCTGGCTTTCAGTTTATTGATACATGCGGGATTGGAGGGTATTAAAGAGCATAAAACGCTGTCTGCTCCTTCGAATTATAATTTATATGAGCATGATGTGTTTATGGAGGGATTGACGCCTCTGCCGAAAAATCTCGGAGAAGCAATTGTATGTGCAGAAAAAAGTAGATTTCTGCGTACCGTATTTACCGAAGATTTTATTCAGAAATTTTTAGAAGTGAAGCGCCAGGAATGGAGAGCATATATAGATTCACCTGACAAGTTTGCCTTTGAAAGAGATACTTATTTTTATGCAGATTAATCAGAGCTGTCATAACAAGGAGATCAGTAAGGGGTGGTGAATCGGTGGACAATGTTTTAGTGGTTTCCAGCAGTCAAAAAGCATCCGCTTTTTTTACCGATTTGCTGCAAACCTATCATCCGTCGCAGATATTGACTGTGGAGAACGGGGGACAGGCAAGGCGGATTTTGTTGGACAGTATGTTTGATGTGGTTATAATCAATACGCCTTTATCTGATGAATTCGGACGCGAGCTGTCGCAGAACATTGCAGAAACAACAGCGGCAGGTGTTTTATTGGTAGTCGGAGCAGAATATGCTGATGAAGTTTCGGAAAAGGTGGAGGATTTTGGCGTATTCGTATTGCCTAAGCCGATGAATCGGCAATTGTTTTTCCAATCAATAAAATTGTTGGAAGCTTCACGGCGCAGGATGCTGGGATTAAAGCGAGAGAATGATAAATTACATAATAAAATTGAAGAAATCAAACTGGTAGACCGGGCAAAATGTGTGTTGATAGAATGTCAGGGATTGACGGAGTCACAGGCTCACCGGCAGATCGAAAAACAGGCAATGGATTATCGAATGACTCGCAGAGAAGTAGCGGAGTATATTTTGAATCAATATGATCGGTAAAATTTTATAAAATAAGCACCGGAACGATCTCCATAAAGAGACGCCCGGTGCTTATTTTGTTTTTGCTATTTTATCTTTATTTAGCGTGCATGTTTCTTTTTACGGATAAAAGAGATATCATAACAGTACAGGAAAGAGCGAGAAGCAACAAGTAAAATGCAGTATTAGTTCTGTCTCCGGTTTCAACGGCAATATCGTTGTTATTGTTGTTGCCGTCGTTATCGGGATTAACCAAAGGAACATCTGGATCATCAATATCTACGACTGCAGAATACCATACGTTAATAACTTTGTTCTTGTCAAAAACGTCAGATAATTTGTCGCCGGTTGTGAAGTTATAACTATATTTTTCTACTTTGATTTTATCATAGGCGGTTACATCGTATTGTTCGCCTTTATAATTTGTAAAAGTATAAGACTTCGCTACTTTTTCGCTGGTTGACTTGTCAAGATAATTTACAGTAACAGTGTATTTTTCCAGTGGATGGGCAGCCTTTAAGGCAGTCAGCTGAGAAACGCCGGCAAGTTCGGAGCTTTCTTCATAATAGTATGGTTTCTCGGTTACATTCCAGCGCGGTGTGTTTTCTGCATTTTTCTTTCCGTCATAGAACCATCCCGTGATGTCAACAGATGTTTGAGGATCGGTAACATTCATGGTGTCTGTATCCTGCAGAGTAAAGGTGGCCTCGGCTTCGTTGTAAAGATCATCTCCGGCAACAGAAGCATCATTATCGTAAATGGAAACACCGGAATTCATGATAAATGTCCCTTTGTTATATACGCCTCCGCCGATTGTAAGCTTTTCGGCAACATTTTTGGAAACAACGCCGGCATCCATGGTAAGCGTTCCGTCTAACACACTGATACCGGAACCCTGATTGTAGATAATGCGAACGTCACAGGTTTTGTCAATTGTGCCACCGGATTTTACAACTAAAGCACCCGGATGAGTCCATTTGCTTGAAATACCGCATTTGTTTTCGGAAACTTCTACCTTGGATTTGTTTTTGATTTCCATTTTACCGCTGACAGTGATTCCGTTTGCTCCGTTTTTATTGGAAGTAACGGTAGAATTATCGACGATAAACTCAGAAGCAGAAATACCGTGCGCACCGCTGTTTATGAAAGATACCGTAGAGTCGGTAATATAAAAGTTACTGCCGTTGGAAGCATTGCCGGTACAATCATGCACATTAACAATGGATTCTGTAATTGTAATGTCAAAAGTGTTGATGAAAGCGCCTCTGCAATGATCTACTTCGATTTCAGAATGGTTGAGCACATTGATTTTGTCTTTGGTATTGAGGTCATTGCTTACACGCTCAAAAGCATCTTCTCCGCAGTCTTTGATATTAATTTTTGATTTGTTGTCTAAGGTGATTTCGGCGTTTCCGCAAGTGGAAATGCCTTGTATTGCTGCTTCCGCATTGCCGCCCTCAATAGACAATTTTGCTTCGTTATCGAGTATAAGTTTGGATTCAGATCCCATAATGATAGATGTCCAGTTCACTTGGCCGTCCCCATTATGCGAGTATGAAATATTTACCATATTCAGCTTGGATCCGTCCAGTTTGATCGTTTTTCCCGGCTTTATATAAAAACCATAGGTGTTGGTTGTCATTGTATAATTACCGGTAAAAGTTAAGCTTTTCTCGAATTGATATGCAGAGTTCCAGCCAAAACTACAATCATTGAGCAGAGTAATAGTGTCTCCGTCCTGTGCATTGTTAATTGCCTCGGTCAGTGATGGATAAATATTCGTGCCGATTTTTGCAACATCAGTGCCTTCCGACGCAGATACATGGATCCCAATCACTGATGTAATCATAAAAACGGACAACAATAACGCGATCCCTTTTCTGAATTTCATAATAGAACAACTCCTTTTAAATGTTATTTTCTGTCATGTCTTTATCATAAAGCCCGGCAGTCACGCCATGGTCACAAAACGCAGCAAATATTGTTTTTACTGCAAATTATCGCCGGAAAGATTTAATTCATGATAAAGTTCGCGCAGAGTATCGCAGGAACGTTGAAGTTTTTGTTGCTCCTCATCAGTTAGTGATAGGGGAAGAATACCTGCAATTCCGCTCCTGTTTACGATGCAGGGAACACCTGCATAAACATCGTGTTGGTTGTATTCTCCGTTTAACATAACAGAAAGTGTCAACACGCTGTTTTCATTGCCCAAAATTGCCTTGGTAATACGCACTAAAGACATACCGATGCCATAATAGGTCGCTTTTTTTGCTTGAATAATTTTTTGAGCAGCGTCTTTTACCTCAATTCCTATTTTTTCCATTTCATCCTGGCAAAAATGCCCGCCTGACTCCCTACAAAGTTCCAGAATGGGTTTGGTTGCCAGCATTGCCTGGGACCACGGAACAAATTCCGTTTCGCCATGTTCTCCGAATACATAAGCGTGGATATTTCTCGGATCCACTGAAAAATACTGCCCCAGCAGATATCGTAAACGTGCAGTATCTAAGGTTGTGCCACTTCCGAATACACGATTTGCAGGAAAACCGGATAAGCTGAGGGCAATGTGGGACATGATGTCCACAGGATTGGTTGCAATTAAGAAAATACCTTGAAAACCGGAGGCTGTAACCGGTTCGATAATAGATCGGAAAACCTGTGCGTTTCGCTGTAAAAGATCGGTTCTTGATTCACCTGGTTTTTGTGCTACCCCTGCACAGATGGTAACAATGTCGGCATTGGCACAATCTGAATATTCACCGGCATAAATTTCCATGTTTCCGGTAGAAAAGGCAAGTCCATGATTGAGATCCATAGCTTCTCCTCCGGCACGATCTTTGTCAATGTCAACTAAGACCAATTCATCACAGGCTGCTTGATTGAGGAGTGCATATGCATAACTCATGCCCACCATTCCGGTACCGATCAGAACAACTTTTCTGTTTTCATTTGACAAATTTTTATTCATTCCTTTCCATATACATTTATAATATTATGGACTGTTTCTTGGTAATATAACGCATCATTCAAAATTTTTCCATAAAAAGTACGCCGTACATATTATGTACGGCGCCAAAGAGATGGATGATGGCAAATATATGATAAATAATCAGAAGCGTTACCGCCTCGATTATCTATCCCGTTTATCATGGATCATACGCTAAATAGCATATCTCCGTAAGTAGGATAGGGTAGATGCTCTCTTGCAATCAGCGGCTCGATTTGATCTGCAGCCGCTCTCAATTCCGCCATTGCAGATAGAACGGAATCCTTGTAGAACACCGCCATTTCAGTTGCATCAGAATATGTTTCCGCCTTTTTAACAGCAGCTTCCAATGCCGTAGTTTTTTGATACATATCGGCGCAAAGATCAGACATTTTACATACCAACTCGCTTTCAAAGGTACAGTTCACCGTTGCGCAAAGTGATTTTTTCGCATTGGCGGTGCTGCTCAGCACATTGACATACTTGCTGGCTGCCGGTAACAGTTCTTGTTTTGCCATTTCCAGCATAGTGAGCGCTTCAATATGTATAATCTTGCAGTAATTTTCCATTAAGATCTCATAACGGGAGTGCATTTCGGTTTCGGTGAAAATTTTGTGTTTGGTAAACAACGCGACATTCTTCGGAGCGATAAAGGTCGGCAAAGCGTCCACCGTTGTTTTCATGTTCAGCAATCCGCGCTTTTCAGCCTCTGTTTCCCAAGCTTTGGAGTATCCGTCACCATTAAAGATAATCCGTTTGTGTTCTTTAATGGTTGTTTTTACCAGTTCGTTTAAGGTGGCCTGGAAATCATCCGCTTTTTCTAAAATGTCTGCAAACTGTTCTAATTCTTCTGCCACAATGGTGTTTAATACGATGTTGGGGCCCGAAATAGAAAGAGCTGAACCGAGCATACGAAATTCAAATTTGTTACCGGTGAAAGCGAATGGGGAAGTACGGTTGCGATCGGTTGTATCTTTCGGGAAATCCGGAAGGACATGGACACCGATTTCCATTAAGCCTGCTTTTTTACCGTCGTAAGCGTTTCCGGATTCGATTGCTTTCAGAATTTCGGTCAGCTCGTCACCGAGAAACATGGAAATAATTGCAGGCGGAGCTTCGTTGGCTCCTAAACGATGATCATTTCCAGCACTTGCAACAGATACACGCAATAAATCCTGATACTCGTCTACTGCTTTGATAACAGCAGACAAGAATAATAAGAATTGCGCATTTTCATAAGGGGATTTGCCGGGTTCTAAAAGGTTTACACCGGTATTGGTGGTAATGGACCAGTTGTTGTGTTTACCGGATCCGTTAATGCCATCAAAAGGCTTTTCGTGCAGCAAACAGGCCAAACCGTGCTTCCTGGCAACCTTTTTCATCACTTCCATTGTCAGCTGATTGTGGTCAGCGGCAATATTGGTGGTGGAAAAAATGGGTGCCAGCTCGTGCTGAGAAGGAGCAACTTCATTGTGCTTGGTTTTTGCAAGAATGCCGAGTTTCCATAGTTCTTCATCTAATTCCTTCATAAAAGCGGATACGCGGGGCTTAATTACACCGAAGTAATGATCTTCCAGTTCCTGACCTTTGGGAGCGGGAGCGCCCAATAAAGTTCTTCCGCAGAAAACTAAATCTTTTCTTTGATCATAAAGGGCACGGTCTATCAGAAAATATTCCTGTTCGGGTCCGACCGTTGTTTTTACGCTGGTGGCATCGCTGTTAAACAATTTTAAAATGCGTAGCGCCTGCTCATTGATGACTTCCATGGAGCGCAGTAAAGGAGTTTTCTTGTCCAATGCCTCGCCGCTGTAAGAGCAGAATGCGGTTGGAATACACAGGGTGTTGTCTTTGATGAACGCGTATGAAGTCGGATCCCACGCGGTATAGCCTCTTGCCTCGAAGGTTGCGCGCAATCCGCCGTTCGGGAAAGAAGAAGCATCCGGTTCTCCCTTAACAAGCTCTTTTCCGGAAAATTCCATGATTACTTTGCCGTCATCGGTAGGAGAGATAAAACTGTCGTGTTTTTCTGCGGTAATACCGGTCATCGGCTGAAACCAGTGTGTAAAATGGGTTGCACCTTTTTCAATCGCCCAGTCCTTCATAGCATGAGCGACTACATTTGCCAGGGAAATGTCTAAGCTTTTTCCCTCTTTGATGGTTTGTTTCAACGCCGTATAGGTGTTTTTCGGGAGTTTTTCCCGCATAACGGTGTCGTTAAATACCATGCTTCCGAATAATTCTGTTACTTTTTGCATTGCGATCTCCATTTCTCCGCAGTTTATCATGTGATTTAAATGAAACTCTAAAAGCCAATTTGCTGCGGCAGTTGGCTTTTTATAAAACAAAAAGAAAACAAAAAAAGACGCCGCGGGAACAAATCCCACAGCGCCTTTGCTGTTAATGTCCACAGTATAATCCCTTGATTCTGATTTGTCAATCATTTTTTTGCAGTTTTTTTTGAAAAAGTAAATGTTTGTGTTATAATGATATAAATTTAATTATCATTACCGATTTTGTTGTGAATTAATACAAAACTGAAAAAAATGATAATTTTAGTTGACAAAATTTGAAGATTATACTATAATGTGTAAAGATGAACAAAGGCGTTCATTAAAGGATACTTGAAATGGGTATCTTTTAATGAACGCCTTTATTTTTTTGCTTATTCGTACTTTGAAAAATGCCTGGGTTAAAGACATTATATGATAAAGAAAAAAGCGCGAATATTTTTATTCGTCAGAAAGGGATGGAGATCGATGTTGCAAAAAGAGGGACAAATCAGAATACCGTCAGGATGTGCCATTTCAGGAATTTTTTCCAAAAACGGAAAATTGATTAACGGAGAAGCAATCCGGCAATCCATAGCGGTGATGCATGATCGTTCCAACGGATTGGGAGGCGGTTTTGCCGGATATGGCATTTATCCGCAATATAAAGAGCTGTATGCGTTTCATGTTTTTTATGACAGCAATACGGCAAAAGAGGAATGCGAAACGTTTTTGGAGCACCATTTTGATATTGTAAACCTTTCCAAAATACCCGTTCGCAAAACACCGAAAATCGTCGATGAGCCGTTAATTTGGCGCTATTTCGTCTATCCGCTGCCGACAAAGCTTGCCGCCAGTCATTTGGACGAACAGGAATTTGTAGCGAGAAGCGTGATTAAAGTAAACACCACGATTCAAGGTGCATACATTTTTTCAAGCGGTAAAAATATGGGGGTTTTTAAAGCCGTCGGGTTTCCGGAAGATGTTGCGGATTTTTATCGATTGGAAGAATATGAAGGCTACAGCTGGACGGCACACGGCAGATATCCGACCAATACGCCGGGCTGGTGGGGCGGCGCGCATCCGTTTGCTATGCTGGAATATTCTATTGTACATAACGGTGAAATTTCTTCTTATGATGCCAACCGCCGTTACATAGAGATGTTTGGCTACCAATGTACGCTGCAGACCGACACTGAAGTCATCACATATATCGTCGATTACCTGGTAAGGAAACAGGGACTGTCATTAACCGAAATGGCGGAAGTGATTGCGGCGCCGTTTTGGGAAACCATTGCCGGAAAATCGGAAGAAGAACGCAAAATGCTGACCTATTTGAGAAACGCTTATTCCAGTCTGCTGATTACCGGTCCTTTCTCTATCCTGCTCGGTTTTGAAGGCGGTTTGATGGCGCTGAACGATCGTTTGAAATTGCGTTCCATGGTTGTCGGAGAAAAGGACGATATGGTGTATATTGCAAGCGAAGAATGTGCAATTCGGGTGATTCAGCCGGAATTAGACAAGCTGTGGTCGCCGAAGGGCGGCGAGCCGGTTATTGTAAAGCTCAACGAGGGGGTTAATCTGTAATGGCAATAAATTATTTATACCCGGATTATGAAGTCATTCGGAATATGGATCGTTGTATCGCTTGCCGTGTGTGTGAGCGGCAATGTGCAAATGAAGTACATAGATATGATGAAGAGCTCGGAAAAATGGTCTGCGATGAAAGCAAATGTGTCAATTGTCACCGCTGCGTGTCCCTTTGTCCGACCAGAGCGCTGAAAATCGTTAAAACCGATCATACTTTTAAAGAAAACGCAAATTGGACCGGAGAAAATATCCAGGAAGTTTACCGTCAGGCTAATTCAGGCGGGGTGCTTTTGTCTTCCATGGGAAATCCGAAACCGTTGCCGGTTTATTGGGATAAAATATTAATTAATGCTTCTCAGGTTACCAATCCGTCTATTGATCCTTTGAGAGAACCGATGGAAACGAAAACCTTTTTGGGAAAGAAACCCAATAAAATCGAACGGGACGCAGACGGAAAAATTATCGACAATCTTCCGCCGCAGCTGGAGCTTTCTATGCCGGTAATGTTCTCCGCCATGTCCTACGGATCTATCAGCTATAATGCGCATGAGAGCTTGGCGAGAGCCGCGCAGGAACTCGGAATTTTTTATAATTCCGGCGAGGGCGGCCTGCATCAGGACTTTTATCAGTACGGAGCCAATACCATTGTTCAGGTGGCTTCTGGACGTTTCGGTGTATATAAGGATTATCTGGAAGCCGGTGCTGCGGTAGAAATTAAAATGGGGCAGGGCGCTAAGCCGGGAATCGGCGGGCATCTGCCGGGAGCAAAAATTGTCGGAGATGTTTCCAAGACCAGAATGATACCCGAAGGCTCGGACGCTATTTCGCCTGCTCCTCATCATGATATTTATTCAATCGAGGATTTGCGGCAACTGGTTTATTCTTTAAAAGAGGCTACCGAGTATAAAAAGCCGGTTATCGTTAAAATTGCGGCAGTGCATAATGTGGCTGCCATTGCAAGCGGCGTTGCCAGAAGCGGCGCGGATATTATTGCAATCGACGGATTTCGCGGCGGAACCGGTGCGGCTCCGACCAGAATCCGGGATAATGTCGGTATTCCGATTGAACTTGCCTTGGCGAGTGTGGATCAGCGGCTTCGTGAAGAAGGAATTCGTAATAATGTATCGATTGTTGTCGGAGGAAGCATCCGTAACAGTGCGGATGTGGTGAAAGCGATCGCGCTCGGTGCAGACGCTGTATATATTGCAACGGCGGCGCTGCTTGCTTTGGGATGTCACTTGTGCCGCAGCTGTCACAGCGGAAAATGTAACTGGGGGATTGCGACACAACGCCCTGATTTGGTAAAAAGGCTGAATCCTGATGTCGGCTCTCAGCGTTTAGTAAATTTAATGCAGGCATGGAATCATGAAATCAAAGAAATGATGGGCGGAATGGGGATTAACTCCATTGAAAGCCTGCGGGGAAACAGATTGATGCTCAGAGGCTTAGGGCTAAATGATAAAGAACTTTCCATTTTAGGCATCAAACACGCCGGAGAATAAGGGGGCATTCAGATGAAAAGAGTTTATGTCAACGAAAAATGGTGTCTGGGATGTCACCTGTGCGAATATAACTGTGCTTTTGCCAACAGCGGAAAGAACGATATGGCAAAGCTGAAAGGTATCAAGATTAATCCCAGAATACAAGTAGAAGAACATGAGGATGTTTGTTTTGCAGTTAATTGCCGTCACTGCGAGGAACCGCTTTGTGTGAAATCCTGCATTTCCGGCGCATTGTCCGTTCATGACGGCGTGATAGAAATTGATCAAAACAAATGCGTCGGCTGTTATACCTGTATCATGGCATGTCCTTACGGTGCTGTTGTTCCGTCCGACGAGGGTGTGATTCAAAAATGCGAGTTGTGTATTAAAAATTCCTGCGGAGAGCCGGCATGTGTAAAAGGATGTCCGAATCACGCAATTGTATTTGAAGAGAGGTGAGCGATTTGCATATTGTTATTATCGGGAATTCTGCGGCGGCGGTCGGCTGTATCGAAGGAATTCGGAAAAATAATCAGGAAGCTGATATTACGGTTATTTCCAATGAAACGCATCATACTTACTCCAGACCGCTGATTTCTTATCTTTTATACGGAAAAACAGATGAGCAGCGAATGAAATACCGTCCGGACAGCTTTTATGAAGAAAATCGCGTGACCGCTGTTTTAGGGAAAAGCGTTGTCAGAATTGATAAGGATAACAAAAAGGTTGAGCTTGATGACGGGCAGATCGTAGCTTATGATAAACTGTTGGTTGCAACCGGTTCCAAGCCGTTTGTCCCGCCGATGAAGGGATTAGATAGCGTAGAAAAGCAATTTACGTTCATGACCTTGAATGATGCAAAGGCATTGGAAGCAGCATTGTTTCCGAGTGCCAGCGTTCTGGTGGTAGGCGCCGGCTTGATCGGATTAAAATGCGTCGAGGGAATCAGAGATAAAGTCGCGTCGGTAACGGTAGTGGATATGGCAGACCGTATTCTGCCGAGTATATTAGACGCAGAAGGTTCTGCACTGGTGCAAAAATCAATCGAACAAAAAGGCGTAAAATTTATCCTGTCCAATTCCGTCAAAGAAATTAAAGGAAATACGGCCTTCCTGACCAATGATGATATATTGAATTTTGATATTGTTGTGGTGGCAGTTGGCGTGCGTCCGAATGCGGAACTGGTAAAAGAAATCGGAGGCGACGTGAACCGCGGTATCATTACCGATGAGCGCTGTCACACCAGTATTCCGGATATTTATGCCGCCGGTGATTGCACCGAAAGCTATGACATCACTGTCAATCAGCATCGCATCTTAGCGTTGCTTCCCAACGCCTATATGCAGGGGGAAAGCGCCGGATATGATATGGTTGGGGCATCAAAGCCTTATGATAAAGCAATTCCGATGAACGCAATCGGCTTTTTCGGCTATCACATCATCACCGCCGGCAGCTATGACGGAGAAGCATATGTGTCCGCTGACGGTGACAGCTATAAAAAATTGGTTGTAAAAGACGGCGTGCTAAAAGGATATATCCTGATCGGCGATGTGCGGCGTGCGGGAATATATACCAAATTAATACGGGAACAGGTGCCGCTTGATACGATTGATTTTGAATTGATTAAAGAAAAGCCGCAGTTGATGGCGTTTGCAAAAGCAGAACGTGCAAAGCAGCTCGCCGGCGTTAAATAAGATTCCTTGAAAATCATAGGAAAGGGATGGTTATGATGAATATAGTTGCGAATTTGATGCATTTTAAAGATTTAAATGATCAGGTGAAGTCAACTGCGGATACAGAAGTAGTAATTGATCATTGCATCGGTCAAAGATATATCGGAAGCGGCTTGTCGGGGAAAAAGATTACGATTAACGGAACAGCCGGTAATGCTTTGGGCGCTTATTTAAACGGTGCTGACATCGTAGTGAACGGCAATGCGCAGGACGCTACCGGAGATACCATGAATGACGGAACGATTGTTATTTACGGTTCATCGGGGGATGCGACCGGCTATGCGATGAGAGGCGGAAAAATATTTATTGAAGGCAATGCCGGTTATCGTGCCGGTATTCATATGAAAGCATATCAAGATAAATTGCCGGTTTTGGTAATCGGCGGAACAGCAGGAAGCTTTTTGGGGGAATATCAGGCAGGCGGCATAATCATTGTATTGGGATTAAATAACGATTCCGATCAGCCTCCGATTGGATATTTTTGCGGGACAGGAATGCATGGCGGAAAAATTGTGATGCGCAGCAAAACACCGCCCTCAAAATTACCGCCGCAAGTGTGTGTGAACAAAGCAACGCAAGAGGATATGAATGAAATAGAAATCTATTTGGAAATGTATTGCCAATATTTCAGCGTCGACAAAAGCCAATTGTTAAATGAAACCTTTTTCGTTTTGACACCGAATACACAAAACCCGTATCGACAATTGTATACACATAACTAATGAAATGCAGAGTGCAAATTTACTTAAATACGTATGAGAATCCTGAAACTTGTCTATCTTAATGATGAGATAAGTTTCCGTATAGAAAGAAAAGAGACGGCTCTGTTTTAATAAAGGGTCGGAGATGGAATCAGGTTTGAAAGAAATGCAGGATGTTTCTTTCAATTCTCGCTTTTGTGTTTTCGCCAAAGGTCTTCTGAGATGCGCAAAAGTTCAGAAAGGAATGGTCATAAAATGGCAAGAACCGCGTATTTAAAATTAGCGAACGGTATGTTGTTTAAAGGGGAATATTTCGGTGCTGAGGGAGAGGTAACCGGTGAAGTCGTGTTTACTACAGCGATGACCGGCTATCTGGAAACAATAACCGATCCGAGCTTTTACGGGCAAATCGTCATCCAGTCTTTTCCCTTGATTGGAAATTACGGTGTCATTCCGTCCGATTTTGAAAGTAAAAAGCCTTGGTTAAAAGGGTATATTGTGCGGGAACTGTGTGAGAAACCTTCTAATTTCCGTTCGGAAGGAGATTTGGACAGTTATCTGAAATCTCAGGGAATCATCGGCATTTGCGGGATTGACACCCGAGCGCTTACCCGTATTGTCCGTGAATACGGAGTTATGAACGGTAAAATCTCTCCCAATCCGGAATATACCGAAGAAGAAAACAGAGATATTTGCAGTTATCGCGTAGCAGATGCCGTAAAAAGCGTCGGCGGCGGTGAAAAAAGCGATGTTTCTCCGGAAAATCCCATGCGGCGGGTTGTTCTCTGGGATTTCGGCGCAAAAGCAAATATTGGAAGAGAACTACTGAAAAGGAATTGTGAGGTTATTACCGTCCCGTCGGACACTACTGCCGAGCAAATATTATCCTATCATCCGGATGGGATCATGTTGTCGAACGGTCCCGGCGATCCGGCGGAGAATACCGAAATTATTGCGCAGCTGAAAAAACTGTGCGAAGCAAAAATCCCGACTTTCGGAATCTGTTTGGGGCATCAGCTGCTTGCTCTTTGCCAGGGAGCTGAAACGCACAAACTGAAATACGGGCATCGCGGTGCCAATCAACCGGTGTTAAATCGTGAGGACGGCCGCATTTATGTAACCAGTCAAAATCACGGTTATGCAGTTACCACCGACACTTTGCCGTTAACCGCGCAATTGAGTTATTCCAATGTAAATGACGAAAGCTGCGAGGGAATCCGGTATCTGAATATGCCTGCGTTCTCGGTGCAGTTTCATCCCGAAGCGTCAGCCGGACCGCAGGATACCAAATTTATGTTTGATGATTTTATGACTTTGATAGATACCCATAAAAAGAGTTGACGAGCAAATATCGAACAGCTATAATAAAGGAAAGGCGATAAGCCTAATTACAAGGAGGGTAAATGTCATGAGATTATTTTTCACCAAAATGCAGGGATGCGGAAACGATTATATTTATTTTGATTGCTTTCATCAAAATATGCCGAACCCGGAGGAGCTCGGGAAGCGTTTTGCCGACCGTCATTTTGGCATCGGCGGGGACGGTATTGTTTTAATTTGTCCGTCTGAAATTGCGGATGCTAAAATGAGAATGTTTAACGCAGACGGCAGCGAAGGAAAAATGTGCGGCAATGCGATTCGTTGCGTCGGAAAATATTTGTATGAGAATAAATTAGTTAACGAAGATATTGTAACAGTAGAAACATTGAGCGGAATCAAAACATTGGAGCTGACCATGCAAAACGGCTTGGTGCATGCTGTCAGTGTGGATATGGGGCAGGCGGTATTAACTCCGGAGAAGATTCCGGTTCGGTTAGAAGGAGACAAAGCAGTCAATGTACCGGTTGAAATTGACGGACAGCCTTACCATATTACCTGCGTTTCTATGGGAAATCCGCATTGCATCGTGTTTGTAGATGATGTGGATCATTTCCCTCTGGAGCAGCTCGGTCCGAAGTTTGAGAACGATCCGCTGTTTCCGGAACGGGTGAACACCGAATTTGTAAAAGTAGTCAATAATAAGACACTGCAAATGCGGGTATGGGAGCGCGGCAGCGGAGAAACATGGGCTTGCGGAACCGGCGCATGTGCGGCTGTGGTGGCTGCTGTTGAGAACGGCTATTGTGAAAAAGGCGACTTGGTCACTGTGGAATTAAAAGGCGGCAGTCTTGTGATTTCGTATACCGATGACGGAGTATCTATGACAGGAAATGCCGTTAAAGTTTTTGAAGGTGAAATTGAGGTATAAACAGCATAAAATAGTGTCTGCATGAATTGGCGCTGTTATATTTTGAATACTTTTTTTCGGACATAATAACGAGTATTCAAAAATCGTTTTTGGCACCGTTTATGCGGACGCTGTTCAGGAAAGAGCAAAAATTAAAGAAGGGCAATGAATGGTATGAGCAAGTATATTTTTGTGACAGGCGGTGTTGTATCAGGTCTCGGAAAGGGAATTACCGCAGCTTCTTTGGGAAGACTGCTGAAAGCGCGGGGATTAAAGGTTGCGGCGCAGAAACTGGATCCTTATATTAACGTAGATCCCGGTACAATGAGCCCGTATCAGCATGGTGAAGTTTTTGTTACCGAGGACGGCGCAGAAACCGATTTGGATTTGGGACATTACGAAAGATTTATCGATGAGGATTTGAATCAATTTTCCAATCTGACAACCGGTAAAGTATATTGGAATGTACTGACCAAGGAACGCAACGGCGACTATCTCGGAGAAACAGTGCAGGTTATCCCTCACATTATGAATGAAATAAAATCTTTCATTTATGCTGTCGGGAAAAAGACGCATGCTGACGTAGTAATCACCGAAATCGGCGGAACAACCGGCGATATTGAAAGCCAACCGTTTCTGGAAGCCATCCGGCAGGTGTCGCTTGAAGTCGGCAAAGAGAATTGTTTGTTTATCCATGTAACCTTAGTACCTTATATTAAAAGCTCCGGGGAGCATAAATCGAAGCCTACACAGCATTCTACCAAAGAGCTGATGTCTATCGGTATTATTCCCGATATCATCATTCCTCGCTGTGATGAGCCGCTTCCGGATAGCGTAAAAGAAAAAATTGCCCTTTTTTGTAATGTAAAAAAAGATTGTGTCATTGAAAACTTAACCGTTCCGGTATTGTATCAGGCACCGCTAATGCTGGAACGCAGCCATTTGTCCGATTTGGTTTGCAGGGAACTTTCGCTTGATTGTCCGCAGCCGGATATGCGTGAATGGAACGAAATGCTGGCGAGAATTGCAAATTGTGATAAAACTGTCACGATCGGCTTGGTCGGAAAGTATGTTCAACTGCATGATGCCTATCTTTCGGTAGCTGAAGCGCTGCAGCACGGCGGATATGAAAACGGTGCGACAGTGATTATTCGGTGGATCGATTCCGAACAGATTACAAAGGATAATGTTGCTGAAATGCTGCAAGACTGCGACGGTATTCTGGTGCCGGGAGGATTCGGCAACCGGGGAATTGAAGGAAAAATTTTAACCTGTCAGTATGCACGTGAGAATAATATTCCGTATCTGGGCATTTGTTTGGGAATGCAGATTGCGGTCATTGAATTTGCAAGAAACGTACTGGGATATGCGGATGCAAATTCGGGGGAATTTTCTTCTGAAAGCAAGCATACGGTAATTGATTTGATGCCGGACCAGCATGGCAATATTCCCAAAGGCGGAACAATGCGGCTTGGTGCATATCCCTGTAAAATCAAATCGGGCTCTATGTTGGAAAGAGCATATAAAACCGATTTCATCAAGGAACGTCATCGTCATCGTTACGAATTTAGCAATCAGTATAAAGAAGAAATGGAAGCAAACGGCATGATCATTACCGGAAACTCGCCGGATGGTTTGCTTGCAGAAGCCGTAGAGATACCGGATAAACGCTTTTTTGTCGGTGTGCAGTATCATCCGGAATTTAAGAGTCGTCCAAATCGGGCGCATCCACTGTTCCGTGAGTTGATTGCGGCAGCTTTAGAGCCAAAAGAGAAAAATAAGTAAACTGTGTTGCTCTTATAAGATGCACGCAAGATCAGAAAGGAATAGAGATTGAGATGGAGATTAACAAAAATTTCAAACAGGTAGAAGACAGCTATTTGTTTTCTACGATTAATAAAAAGGTAACTGCATATCAAACGGCTCATCCGGACTGTAACGTGATTCGGCTTGGCATCGGGGATGTTACCTTACCACTTTGCGATGCCGTGGTAACCGCAATGCGCAGTGCGGTAACGGAGATGTCCAAAAAAGAAACCTTTCGGGGATATGGTCCGGAACAAGGGTATGCGTTTTTGCGGGAGGCAATCCAAAAGTACTATCTGCGCCGTCAGGTTGAATTGGATGCCGATGAGATCTTTGTCAGCGACGGAGCAAAAAGCGATATCGGAAACATATTGGATCTTTTTTCCACCAATAATACGGTTTTAGTGCCGGATCCGGTTTATCCTGTCTATGTGGACACCAATAAAATGTCGGGACGTAAAATTATATATGCTAACGCAAATGCAGAAAACCGGTTTCTCCCGTTACCCGACAAAAACGTGGATGTTGATATTATTTATTTGTGTTCACCGAATAATCCAACCGGCGCTGTGTATAATAAAGAACAGTTGCAGTTATGGGTAGATTATGCCTTGGAGCATCAGGCAATTATTCTGTTTGACGCAGCTTATGAGGCATTTATCCAAGAAGATTTCCCGCACAGCATTTATGAAATCGAAGGTTCTAAGCACTGTGCCATTGAATTTTGCTCTTTTTCCAAAACGGCAGGTTTTACCGGAACCAGATGCGGCTATACCGTGGTACCTTCTGCATTGATTCGGGATGGATTTTCGTTGCATAATATGTGGTTTCGCCGGCAATCAACAAAGTTTAACGGCGTGCCTTATATCGTACAGCGCGGAGCAGAAGCCGTTTTTTCGGATGAAGGTCAAAAAGAGACCCGGGATAACATTAAATATTATCTTGAAAATGCAAATATTATTGCAGAACGGCTGCGCCGATTGAATATAAACTATACCGGTGGAACGAATTCCCCTTATATTTGGATGGAGTGTCCACAGGGCATGAGTTCCTGGGAGTTTTTTGACTGCTTGCTTGAAAAAGCAAACGTAGTCGGCACACCGGGAAGCGGATTTGGCTCTAACGGTGAAGGCTATTTCAGACTCACTGCTTTTAATAGTATGGAAAAAACATCTGAAGCTGCTTTGCGTATAGAGCACTTGCTGAAGAAATAACAAAAAGCCCCTGCTTAAAATCAAAGCAGGGGCTTTTTGCGCTTTTTTGAAAACATTATATTATAAAGTCCTGTTTTGTAAAGCCGGATAAAAGTCATGATATTAAAAATTGACTGTATCGTCATTTTGTGATAAAATGTTTATAAATGATTCACAATTTGTGTTATCAGATTTAAAGTCAAAGTGTAATTCTTATTATGATTTTTTTCTGTCCAAATTCATTTAAAAGTATATTGTAAGAAAATTGTAAGGAATATGATAACTTATTTGTAATGGAGATATGGTTTAATAAATAATGAGCTATGATAGTTAGCTTTTCAACCTATAAATGAAAACGGATTGCCGTACGGACAGCAGCTTACAGCTTCTTAAAATTATTTCGTTCGTTTCTTTGAAAGGATTAATATTTATGAAATACACAATAAATATGGTGTCATCAGCAGACACAGTCAAAGGGCAGGGCGTAGGTTCCGCTTATGAGGAACAAGTCAAGTTAGTCAAAGAAGGCTTAAACGATCGTTTTGATGTGTATGAGAATAGGCGTATGCTGGCGAATATTACCCATTATCATACGGTAAACTTTGGCTATTTTTTAACCATTCCTTTTACAAAGCATGCCGGCACAACGGTAGGATATGTGCATTTCTTGCCGGAAACGATGGAGTCCAGTTTAAAGCTTCCTTTTTTGATAAAAAAGATTTTTTACGGCTATTTGATTCGTTTTTATAAAAGAATGGATTTTTTAGTCACGGTGAATCCGTATTTTATTGAACGACTGGCGGCGTATGGAGTAGATCCTGCCAAAGTGACTTACATCCCGAACTTTGTCTGCGACAGTACCTTTTATCCGTTGCCGGAAGAGGAAAAGAAAAGTTTAAGAATGAAATACGGCTTGCCGACGGAACGTTTCACTGTGGTTTGTGCAGGTCAATTACAGCGCAGAAAGGGTATCTTTGATTTTATTGAACTTGCAAAAAAGATGCCTGATACACAGTTCGTTTGGGCAGGAGGCTTTTCATTCGGAAAAATTACCGACGGATATGAAGAGGTAAGAAAAGTAGTAGAAAACCCTCCTGATAATATTAAATTCACCGGCATTGTGGATCGGGATAAAATGAATGAAATTTATAACCTTGCCGATGTGATGTTTTTACCGTCGTATGAGGAATTGTTTCCAATGACGATTTTGGAGGCAATGAATTGCCGCGTTCCGTTATTGCTTCGGGATATTCCGATCTATGAAAACATTTTATTTGATTATTATTTAAGAGCGAAAGATAACGACGGTTTTGCAGAAATTCTCAACCGGTTGCAGAATGATTCGGAGTATTATAATAATGCAGTAGAACAATCTTGGAAAGGTCATTGTTTTTATAATAAAGAACATGTTTTATCCATGTGGGATGATTTTTACACTGAATTAGTAAGGGAGAAACAGCTTGTCAAATCAAAATCAAAAACAAAATCAAAAATCAAAGCCAAATCAGAAATTTAAATGGATTAACGGCACGATTATTGTAATATCGATTATTGTATTAATCGTATATATTTTCGTTGTAGACAAACCAGCAGATATTTTATCTGCTGTTCTTACAGTAAAGCCGGTATGGTTGTTATCTGCCGCAATGATGATGGTTGTTTATTGGTTGTTGGAGAGCGGGATATTGCATCTTGTAACAAAAAAATTATATTCCGGACAGCGATTCATGAATACGTTAAGTACATCAATGATCGGTCAGTTTTACAACTGTATTACGCCGTTTGCCAGCGGCGGACAACCCATGCAAGCGTATAGCATGGTAAGCTACGGTGTCCCGCTTGGAATAGCAGGCAGTTCTTTATTGGTGAAGTTCATTGTTTATCAATTCTCGTTAACCCTGTATTCTCTGGCTATGCTCGTTATTTATTGGGGATTTTTTTCTTCTAAGGTAAGCGGATTGGCGACGCTGTCTATACTGGGATTTTCCATCAATATGGCGGTCATGCTGGGATTAATTTTCATCGGTTTTGCAAAGGGAACAGCGAAAAAAATTACAGAAAGCGTCATTCGCTTTTTGGCAAAACTACATCTGGTAAAGCAACCGGATAAAAAAATTGAAGCCGCATTTCAGGAATTGGAGCAATTCCACGGCGGTTTTGCATTGATTCGGCATAATATATACACTATTTTAAATATGTTTTGGCTGTCGGTGGTACAGTTAACCGTATTTTTTTTGGTTCCGTATTTTTTGTGTCTTGCTTTCGGCAAATCAGGTGTATCACCGTTGCAGGTGATTGCTGCGCAGGCATTTGTAAGTATGATTACTGCCTTTGTTCCTTTACCGGGAGCAGCCGGAGGAGCGGAAATCAGCTTCGTTACCTTTTTTGCTATTTTTATGAATGGTAGTGATCTGAATTTATCCATGCTGCTTTGGCGAATCTTGACCTTTTATTGTCCAATTGTAGTTGGTGCGGCTTTCTCGTTTGGTTTTGCGAGCGGCGGAAACAAAATACAAAAACAGTGCTCTTCAGAATCTGCTGCGTAATGATAAAATACCCCCGCATGAAAATGCGGGGGTATTTTATTCCGATTCAGTGCCCGCAAGATGATAAACTGTTTGACGGTAACGAATGACAGAATCCTCGGATAACAAAAATGTATCGTCGGAATATCTTCCTTCAAAGGTAAAAATTTCCGTTTGACTGCTGTAATTTTGAATCCAGTGACGTAATGCGGGCTTGCGGGATTCAAAATCATAAAAGGAAATATTGGTTTCCATACTGCCGGTTATTTTGGTGAACAGATTGTCTGCTTTTTCAATGAGTTGAGGTGTGATTCTTTGTTCGATTAATTCTTTAGCCATTTCTAAATCCAACTGATATTCTGTATCGAACAAAATAATGTCTTTGAACCTCTTGCCGTCCAACAGTTGGTATCCCTTTCTGATATTTACGGATTCATTTACCATATCATCCCGGATATTAAATTCTACTCCTTGCAGACTGTCTGCGAGAGTAATCAAGCTGTTTTCATCTAATAGGGCATAACGGTCCACTGATACGCGAAGCGCCTGCTTTACAGCCCGCACTGCATCTATTGCACCGCCGCGCTGAAAATACCTGTTTAATGTATCGTTCTGTAATCCTACGCTGATCTGTGTTTGAGTAGGAATGCCCGTCAGCGACAATACTGCATGCTGTGCGTCAAACCTCATCAGTGTAAAAAAAAGGGCATTGTTTTCAGAGCGATCTCTGCCGATGAGCAGAATAGAAAGATTATCCTGAGATTTCGGAATATAAGCGTCAGAAATCATCGATGAATGGTTACTTTTATCATTTTTATCCGGCATCATCATAAAAATACTGCCAATAGAAATTAATACAATAAAAGAGGTAAAAAAAGTTAAAATAAAGATACGATATTTTTTTTTCACAACAGGAAAACCACCTTTCTGCTTTAAGCGGCGTTGTAACTAATATCATTATGGACAAAATTCAGATTTGATATGCCAAAATATCAACGTAAAAGACAGAAAGAAAAAATTAATCTTTACTTTTTATTGGAATGTACTATAATAGATAATGCTGACAAATATCTGTAATAAAAATAGTAGGAAAGGAGTATTTGCCTGATTGTCATGATTGTCGGGCAAAGATATGATATATGAATATTTTAGTAATCGGATGCGGAAAGGTTGGTTCGCAGCTTGCGTCTATGTTAAGCGAAGAGGGACATGATGTTTCAGTTATAGACCGAGACGCCAAAAATTTTGAGATGCTTGATGACAACTTTTCCGGCATGACGACTGTTGGAGTTCCGATAGATCAGGATGTTTTGAAACAGGCCGGAATTGAAAGCTGCGATGCCGTTGCCGCAGTAAGTCAGGATGATAATCTCAATATTATGTGTTCGCAGTTAGCTCGGGAAATATTCAAAGTTCCGTCTGTACTTGCGCGGATATACGATCCTGCCAGGGAGGATGTATTTTCCCATTTTGGATTGCATACGGTCTGTCCGACCAATTTGACAGTGTCCGCAGTGAAATCTGCTCTTACCGAAAATCAGTCTATTCGTACCATTAATTTCGGGGCACATACATTGGCGTTCAATTTAATACAAGTACCCGATGAATTGGTGGGGAAAAGGGCAAGCAAGGCATCGGATAAAATTGCCGATAAAGATATTTTCGCTGTTATTCATGATAATTTTGATATTTCGTTAACGATTAAAGAAGATGTAATATTGCAAAAAAATGATATGTTGATTACAGTAACTATTATGGATTAAGGGTGGAAAAATCAAGTCATTGTTTTCTTGGGAATTTGAGACGGAAAGCAGGATGATTATTTATTTGTTGCAATGCTTGTCCGTAAAATGCACAGAAGTTTAGAAAGGTATGGTTAAAATATGAAAGTTGCAGTTGTCGGCGGCGGCAAGGTTGGATATTATTTGGTAAAAACACTGATGGAGCATGGACATGATCCGATGATTATAGAAAAAAATAAAGAAACCTGCAGTTATATTGCAAACGATTTGGATATTCCTACTATCTGCGGTGACGGGACCACTATTGAAGCATTGGAAAGTGCCGGGGTAGAGCAGTGCGACGCTTTTGTCAGCGTCACCGGTAAGGATGAGGACAATTTAATCGCATGTCAATTAGCCAAAAGAAAATTTCACGTCAGGCGTACCGTTGCAAAGGTGAACAACCCAAAAAATCTTTCTGTGATGGTTCAATTAGGAATCGATATTGCAGTGAGCAGTACGGATAATATTGCGAAGTTGATTGAAAGGGAAGTAGATACTACCGCGATCAAACAAATTGTCAGTGTCAATCAGGGGCAATCCTCTATCAGTGAAATTTTGCTTCCTGATAATTATAAATTAGACGGAAAAACATTGTCGGAAATCAAAATTCCTAATGATGCGATCGTCATTTCTATTATCAGAAATAAAATGACCATTATTCCCAGAGGTAATACTGAATTGAAAAGTAATGATAAAATATTAATCCTTTCCACCAATGAAGCAGTTCATAATTTAAAATCCATTCTGAAATTACCGGATTATATTTCTTTATAAATAATAAATTTTAGCAATAAAAAATGAGGACGTTTAAAACGTCCTCATTTTTTAGATGTTACTTTAAGAGTAAATTCATTTTTAAAATTTTGCTTTCATTACTATCAAAGTATTATGCCTTAACAAACTCTATCGTACCAAAATATAAGAGGTTTGAAAAATGTGCTATTCTATGATATAATAATTAAAATAAATGAGCAGTTTTTCGCTGAAAGAAGGACTCTTATGAAGATTACAAAAATTAAGATAAGCAACTACAAATCAATTAAAGAACCTATTGAAATCAATTTTTCCGATTTGTTGCCAACAGTATTGATAGGTAAAAACGGAAGCGGAAAAACAAACATTTTAGAAGCATTGGAAACCATCGCTTCTGCGAATGTTGGATACTATGGAAATGCAAACAACAGAAAATTTGAATATGAAGTTCATATTCAACTATCAAAAGATGATTTTACTGACCTTTTATCTGGAACCGGTTTTAATAAAAGTATAATCACCATTGTTGTTCTTAACGGTGGAGACGGAATGCGAATTGATACGCTCCGTTCGGATGTTTTTGTTCCTTTATTAAAGAAACAAGTTGAAGATATTCGTTCCGTATCTAAAAGATTGAGCGAAGAATTAAAATTATATGAAACCCAAATAGATAAAATTGCCATTTCAGAACAAAATGATTCACCTATTCAATGTTATAAAATTAGCAACCATCTTGGACATGTCACTAATTATTCTGCATTACAATGGCAAATACAACATACAATAGATGAAACAAGAAAAGCGTTAAATAGCATTGAAAAACAGTTTTCAGGTAATAACTCAGAATATATCTTTGCTAATTATGTTCCATTTTACTATAACAGCGGACTCTCTTTCGAATTACTGTACCAAGAACCCGATTTGCCGGAGTTTGAAAAAAGTTTTATTACTATTGATGCCGATAAAATAAAAATGGAAATAGAAAAAATAAACAAAGCAACAAAAGAATCTTGTGAAAAGATAAAGCAATATATAAATGTTCTAAATGAGCGTACAAAATGTTTGACAGACGCTTTGGTTTATGATAATTATCCCCTTTGGAGAGATTCAAAGTATTTTCAGCTATTGCAAACTATAAAAAAAGAAATCGGTAAAAAATGTGCTTTTTTGTTAAGTGAAAATAGTGCTGTGATTTTTCGTGATAAAAATACCGAATGGATGTTGTTACAAAAGGATAATACAAGGACAATATTAGAAACATATTTCAAAAAAGTATATAGCGGTGAAGATAAAGCTGAGCTCTTAAATCAAATGACTAATCAAAAGGATTTTTCGCTATCCAACAAAGCAATAGAAGAGTTTGAAGCATACTTAAATAATAATCTTCCTGCATTTGAAAACGGAATGTATGAAAAAATATCCGTTGAAAAGCAAGGGGACAAATCTGTCTCTATCCGTCTACACGAGCGAGGAGGAGACATAGTTGATCTAAATTGTACGAGTTCGGGAAGGCGTTGGTATTTTACCTATTATTTTACAAAAAATGCACTTGAACCAGGTGATTTATTTATTATCGATGAGCCGGCATCAACTCTACATCCTTCTGCACAAAAAGAGGTGTTAAAAGAATTACTTGATATTGAAAAAAAGGAATCAAAGTTATTTATTCAACACATAGCCCATATTTAATTCCTCCCGAATGGGAATGTGTTCATTTTGTTTCAATGGGTGAAAGGGGAACAGTAGTGTCAAATATCAAATCAAAAGAAGACCATTTTGATTTGATGAAATCAATAACAGGAAATGATATTTTTAACTTACAAGACATTGTCGAAAAGTTCAAAAATGGTAATGTTGAAAAAATAGCTCACAACTGTTATGAAAAAGCATTCAGAACATTTGGAACCGTTGAAAAAGCTGCTGATATCTTGGGATTGAAAATTGAAACAATTGAATCTTGGAGAAAGGGTATCAAAAGCAAAAAGTTCAGAAGCCCAAAACTTGAAAATGTTTTGCTTATTGCTCAAAAAACAGAGACGGATATCTCAGAATTATTGTAACATGGTTTAGGAGGGTACAACTGTACTCTCCCTTTTCTTTTCCTGATTTGATAGAATGAAAATGCAAATCAACGAAAGGAGGTACTTAAAATGTCAAAGTATAAAACTATTGATGTGTGGAATCAGGTATTCGGTGCGAAGCAAGAAGCATACGATTACACAGGAAGACTGATGAAAAAGTCTGCTTGTGGAAATCCAAACAGTGCTTATCATCCTACACTTGACCACATACGTCCGCTTTCAAACGGCGGTTGCGATGTCCTTGATAATATCATAATTTGCCATCGTGATACCAACGAAGAAAAAGCAGACAGTTTTCCGCATTGGAAAGCAAATGGTTCTCGTTTCCATGCGAGAAGAGTGGCAGGCTCGAGAGTTGAATACGAAATCATCGAAGGTTAAGGAGGCAGTCAAATGAGCAAACATTTCTTTGATTACGACGACGGAGATTTTGCACATTCCATTTCAGATAATATGGCTATGGATTCCGACGGCAACTTAATGATGCGTATGGGAGACAATATGGCTATGGATATGGATACAGGAGATCTCCACATCATTTCATCTTGGTCGAATGATGATGATGATTAAGGAGTGAATTTCTATGGCTTTGATTTCTTGCCCCAATTGCGGACAATCAATTAGTGACAAGGCATTTATTTGTCCACATTGCAAACAGCAAAATGGAAATATCCCCGTAATCAACACAACCTGTTCTGAATGTGGAACGCAGTATAATCGAGAGCAAAATTTCTGTCCTACTTGTGGATATCCCAACAGCATAAGCACACCGAAAAAGAAGAGCCGGAAATGCATTATCATTACAGCCGTTATTCTATCAATTGTAATAGTGTTTGGATTGTTAGGTGCTTTTATCATCAACAAAGGGAAAACGGCAATATATTATGATAATTTGGAAACGGTTACATACAAGATGCTTGACGGTGCGGCAAATGCAGAAACCGCAGGTAATCTTATTAAAAATGTTTGGTATAATACAATTTATGAGAAACGTGACACGACCACAGACAAATATACAATGAAAAGCGGCAGATTTGTTGAAGATTTTAACGATGCACTCGGTAATTTGTTTTCTGATGAAGAGTTTCAGAAAAACATTTCGGAAATCCAAGATAATCAGGATGAAGTCACTTTTTATTTGAAACAACTGAAAAATCCTCCTAAAGAATATGAGGAGGCATATACGGTTTTGAAAACATATTACGAAAGTTATTTGTCAATGACTAAAATGGTTATTAACCCAACCGGAAGTCTGCAATCATTTTCGGATGATTTCAACAATTTAGACACAGAGACTGTTGACGCGTATGAAAAAATGAAGTTATATCTCAACTGACAAAAAAGGAAAATCCCCGGCTACCGAAGTAGTCGGGGATTCCTTTAGATATAAAGTTTAACCTTGATATCCTGCCATTTGCCTATCTTGAAATGATGAACATCGAGAAGCGTTTCCACATACCTTTGCGCATAATTTTTGTCGATAGTTAAATCCGCTATTTTAAAGTAATCGCAATTACTTATTTCCCTGCTCTTTGATTGCAGCCTGTGCAGCAGCCAAACGAGCAATCGGAACACGGAACGGAGAACAGGAAACATAGTTCAAACCAACTCTGTGACAGAACTCAACAGTAGAAGGATCTCCACCATGTTCGCCGCAGATACCGAGTTTGATGTCAGGGCGAGTCTGCTTTCCGAGGTCAGCAGCCATTTTTACCAGTTTGCCTACGCCGACCTGATCCAATTTAGCGAACGGATCGTTCTCATAAATCTTCTTGTCATAGTAAGCACCCAAGAATTTGCCTGCATCATCACGGCTGAAGCCGAAGGTCATCTGAGTCAAATCGTTGGTACCGAAGCTAAAGAATTCAGCTTCTTTTGCGATTTCATCAGCTGTCAAAGCAGCACGAGGAATTTCGATCATTGTACCGACTTTGTAGGTCAGTTTTTCGTTGCTGGCAGCGATAACTTCATCCGCTGTTTTTACAACAATGCTCTTTACATAAGCAAGCTCTTTGATTTCTCCGACTAACGGAATCATGATTTCCGGAACGATATCCCAATCCGGATGAGCTTTTTTCACATTCAAAGCAGCTTTGATAACTGCTCTGGTCTGCATTGCAGCAATTTCAGGGTAGGTGACTGCCAAACGGCATCCACGGTGACCCATCATCGGGTTAAATTCATGCAGGGAAGCGATGATTGCTTTAATATCAGCAACACTCTTGCCCTGTGTTTTAGCAAGCAGTTCGATATCTTTTTCTTCAGTAGGAACAAATTCATGCAGCGGCGGATCCAGGAAACGAATGGTAACCGGGTTGCCTTCCATGGCTTCATACAATTTTTCAAAGTCGCCCTGCTGCATCGGCTCCAGTTTTGCGAGAGCAGCTTCACGCTGTTCGACAGTATCAGAGCAGATCATTTCACGGATAGCCGGAATTCTGTCTTCTTCAAAGAACATATGCTCGGTACGGCACAAACCAATACCTTCTGCGCCGAGGCTTCTGGCTTTCTTAGCATCAGCCGGAGTATCAGCATTGGTACGGACACGGAGCTTGCGGTATTTGTCAGCCCATTCCATAACACGACCGAATTCGCCGCCGATAGAAGCATCAACGGTAGGGATAATACCGTCATAGATATTGCCGGTAGAACCATCGAGAGAAATATAATCGCCTTCGACATAAGTCTTGCCAGCCAGCTCAAATTTCTTGTTTTCTTCATCCATGTTGATTTCGGAACAACCGGATACACAGCAGGTGCCCATACCACGTGCAACAACAGCAGCGTGAGAGGTCATACCGCCACGAACGGTCAGGATACCCTGAGCAGCTTTCATACCTTCGATGTCCTCGGGAGAAGTTTCCAAACGAACCAATACAACCTTTTCACCTTTTGCAGCCCACTCTTTTGCGTCTTCAGCAGTGAAAACAACACGTCCGCAAGCAGCACCGGGAGAAGCAGCCAAAGCTTTTGCTACCGGAACAGCAGCCTTCAGCTTAGCAGCATCAAATTGAGGATGGAGAAGCATGTCCAAAGTTCTCGGATCGATCATTGCAACTGCTTCTTTGTCAGAGATCATGCCTTCGTCAACTAAATCGCAAGCGATTTTCAGAGCTGCGGAAGCGGTACGCTTTCCGTTACGGGTTTGCAGCATGAATAATTTTTTGTCCTCAATGGTAAATTCCATATCCTGCATATCGCGGTAATGGTTTTCTAAAGTATGGCAGATTTCTACAAACTGATTGTAAACTTCCGGCATAACTTCTTGCAGCTGAGCAATCGGCTGAGGGGTGCGAACACCGGCAACAACGTCTTCGCCCTGTGAATTCATTAAGAATTCACCGAACAATTTCTTTTCACCGGTTGCAGGGTTGCGGGTAAATGCAACGCCGGTACCGGAAGTATCGCCGAGGTTACCGAAAGCCATCATCTGCACGTTAACAGCAGTACCCCAAGAATAAGGAATATCGTTGTCACGACGGTAAACGTTTGCACGCGGGTTGTCCCAAGAACGGAAAACCGCTTTGATTGCGCCCATCAGCTGCTCTTTCGGATCGGTCGGGAAGTCTTCACCAATTTTGGATTTGTATTCTGCTTTAAACTGAGAAGCGAGTTCTTTCAGATCATCAGCAGTCAAATCAAC
>JABLTO010220917.1_pt1 | contig 40878 bp, 41 predicted proteins | sample 7160091 | NCBI WGS metagenome assembly JABLTO01 (sample SAMN14651225, study PRJNA627086) | human gut metagenome | isolation source: feces | host: Homo sapiens
ATATATTTTATAATATTAGTTAATTTCTTATACGATAATACCTCTAGATAATCTGTAACTACTCTAAAGATAGTATTAGTATATACAAATAGACACATAAAGAGATCTACTATAACTAGATTATTTATATTCATTAAATTGCTTATAAAATATATTACTAAAGATATTATGATACTTATTATAGTAATTGCTAAGATTACACTAATAAGTAATTTATCTCTTAAATTATATTTTTTCTTATTTTGATATTCTAAAAGATATGTTTTTATATCTAATGTAGAGAATATACTAAATATTATTAAACTAAGACTAAAACTGACTACTAAAGGGAAAGTATTTACACTTTTAGTAAAGTTACATAGTAATAGTATAAGAATGAAACACAATATTTGGACTATCTTTTTCACTATCTCACCTAATTAAATTATATATTAAATGGTATATTTTGTAAATAAATTTATAAAAACCTATAAAAAAATGAAGAAATTTTAAAAAAGTGGTTGTTTTTTTTTAAATCTTGTTGTATAATTTATGTTGTCGATGTCCTGGTAGCTCAGTTGGATAGAGCAATCGCCTTCTAAGCGATCGGTCAGGGGTTCAAATCCCTTCCAGGACACCATTTTGATATTAAAGCCTTAAAGGCTTTTTTATTTTGTTATTAAAAAAATAGAAGTTAAGATTAAATTAACTTCTATTTATATTATTACGCTGATAATTGATATGGATTAGATACTGATCCGTCTCCATCCCTAAATTCAACATTAGAGTTTAGATATAGGACTGGGGAGACCCCGAGCGCAGAATACGCATCGGTGTAGTAGACAAGCCCAGACGAATAGCCATGCCACGCATGGCTTGAATAGCTTGAATAAGGGGTTAATAACCAACTATAGCTCGAACTGAATGTTCCTTTCATCCAGTTATTTGACGTACAAGTAGTATCATTATAACTACTTAATTGTTTATTACAATAATTAGTTCCAAACTCTGCGGCATAACCATAATCTGATGGATATGCTAAAGCTATTTTTCCTTTCCAAGTTGTTGAATTTCCTTGATATACCTTTGCCCCTCTTTCATATACATATATTTCGTTTGGAAAAGAATTGGCTTGCCCCGAACCGCCAATGTTCCAAGTTGTCTCGGCAATTAAGTTTCTTGTCGTATCATTTTTTATTCCGGTGCTTGCAAAATTACAATCTGTTGTTGCATTGTTTTCACCACTATAGCACTTGCCTGATCCACTATTGTAGTATAAACTTTGTCCTAAACCATTATCATTAGTGTCTACTGTATAGTAATCATTTGGATTTAATAATTTCATTAATCTTGCTGTAGTCCAGTCGTTTTTGCCAGAATCAGTTTCTGCTCCTGTTGTGGTATTCTTATTGTCCCAAGAATAGTTTCCTATCGAAGTGTTTCTTATTAGTTTTACTTTGCCGTCAAAGACACCTATTATCCTCCACATTTCACAAGTAGATGATGCTTGATTACTATAATCAGAGCAATTGAAATATATATAGTTATTTGGTGATGCTCCATAGTATCTTACATTTCCTCCATCTAAATCTGTTGTTGTTCCACCTAATCGATCGTTCATTAAGTTTACTGATGGTGCTTTATTATAAGTTATACTATTGTTGGTTACTTCTTCTTTTGGAGCATTTTTATAAAGTTTTACTATATCTGAAGCTGCTGTTGGTGCAGTTCCTTGGTCTGCTACTCCAGTTATTACACCACTAAATTGTTTATTTTGAGCATCATTTTGAGCTAAATCACCATCTACATAAAAAGCTACTATGTAGGCTAGGTTTTCTCCTGCATTAGGGAAGTTTTCTACTACTATTTTTGTAGTTCCAGTACTTGTTATAGCACTTTTTTTAACTATTTCAAAACTATTTCCTTGAAGTGCTGTATCACTTACTGTAGGATATGTGTTTTCTGAATACTTAAGTACTGCATATTTAAGAGCACCTGTACTAGAACCTGAAGAAGTATATGCTGTATCTAAATTGTTGACTTTTAATGACAATGTTAAATAGCCATTAATATTACAAGAAGAAGATATACCTGCGATTACATTGGTAAGTAACATACCTTCTCTTATTGTTAGAGTATTATCACTATTTATTATTGTACTTTCGTCAAATAATTTTAAAGATCCTTCTACTTTATTTCCAAGTGTATAGTTTATTGTAAAGCAATCTGAATTAGCTTTTATATTTACTTTATCACTTTGCCAAGTTAATGCTGCAAAAGTAATACCTGAAACTAATACTAATACTATAGCAATTATTAGTATTATTGTTTTATACTTTTTTTTATTATCTTCCTTCATAATTTCTCCTTTACTATCTCTATATAGAGTATAGCATTTCTCTTCTTAGTAGTCAATTATGAATTAAAAAAAAGTATAAAATATTTTTATTCTTTTAGCAATGTACCAAGAGGTACTATTTGATAACCTTTACTATTTATATATCTTATAATTAAATTAATATTATTTAAATCCTCTAGAAGGATAATACTACCTTTAGATAGACTCTTCTTAATATTTAATAAGTCTCCTACTATATTTGGTATTACTACATACATATCATTATTATTACATATATTTAATGTATCTTCATTCTTTTCTTTACTTAGACAATATAATGGCACTTTATTATTTTTTCTTTTTATTAGAGTATTATCGCTTAGTAATAATTCATTATTATATACTCCTTTATTACCATAAGAATATATATCTTTACTTTTAATTTTATTTAAATTATCTATAGTTAAATATTTACTATCTATAAATAGTGTAATATTATCTATATTATATATTTTATCTATAGTATTATTTTTATCTACTATAACTATAATTGATACTTCTTGTTTATTATTATTTCCTTTTATTATATATTTATCTTTATTATTAGATATACTATTAGTAGGAGTTACTTTATTATATATAATAGATTGTTCTCTAAATACTCCTTCTGTTTTCATTTTTTCATAACTTTTATCAACATCTATTTCTTTTCCTTCTATTCCTGGTATTACGGTATTTTCTGTTATTATAGCTTCTGTTGGTTCTACTTTATATTTATCTTTTTGTTTTGTTATTTCTACCATTAGAGGATCTTTTTTATTTATTATATTTATTACTTTATCTGTATAGAAAAAGCTAAAGAAAACTAAAGATATTAGAAAAAAATAATTAAATATATTTTTCATTAAACCACCTATTAATATATATGTTTTATAAATATTAAAAGTACTATTCATAATAAATAGTACTTAGTAATTTATTTCTTTGCTTGTTTGATAGCGGCATCTAATGCTTGATATAGAGCATCTATTTTAATAGTACAACCACTAACGGCATCTGTATGACCACTTTCATCTAATTTTAGATTATCAATTCCTTGATTATCTACTACATATTTTTCTAGGGCTTCTGCTTGTTGATACCATTCACCTACTTTAGAACCGTATTCTGATCCATACATTCCGTAGTCTGTTCCTAGGGTTTTCTTTGTTGTTGATACTCCATCTTTAGTATATGTAGTATCTAAGTCTACATCAGTTATTTTTCCTTGTTTATCTACAGTAACAATTGCAGTAGCTGTATTTGATTGTCCTCCATATTCGTCTTTAGCAGTTCCTGTATATACTCCTTCTTTATAGCCTTTTGAACAACCAGATAAAAGAGCTATACTTAATATTCCAATGGCTAATAGTTTTTTCTTCATTTTGTATTCCTCCTACGATATAATTATAAATTATTTTTATTTATTTTACTAGTCCTAAATTGTATTATTTTAGTTTTTTGACTTTTATTCCTACTACTCCGTATTTATTTATCATTTCTTCACTATAATATTTTTCCATATCTTTAGGATCTGCTTCTTCATTACTTTTGTATCCTAATCTTTCTTTATCAAACTTATTATATATTTCACTAAAGTCTTTTGATTTATATAAATCTAATACTTCACTATCAAAGTTTTCTTTAGTATTAATATTAGTGAAAGTTATAATGTCTCCGACTTGTATCTTTTGTCTTTTTTCATCATTTAATCTTAATTCGATATCTTTTTTTCCATATAGAATACTGTTATAGGGTTCTTCATTTAATTTCATATTATGTTTCATTTTTTATTTCCTTTCTTGTACTAGTTGTACTTGTTATTAACTTTTTAGCTATTAGTCCTATTATTACTCCAGTAGGTACTGAGAATAATAATAGATATGGTAAGTAATAGATTATATTTTTGTTATTTATTAAGAGTACTCCTATTAATACTTGTCCTATACTATGTGATAGACTTCCTACTATAGAAACTCCTATTATTGATAATTTTGTTTTTTTTACTAAGGACATCATTATGATACTTAGGATGGCTCCTGATAATGAAAAGAAGAAGTTAAAACCAAACCCTGTTCTTATTAGAGCTACTATAAATACTCTTACTAGTGATATTATTAGAGCAGTCTTAAAATTATATTTATATAAGGCAAAAATAATTACTATATTGGCAAGGCCTAATTTAAGTCCTGGTATAATATCTCCGATAAAAGTAAAATAGCTTTCTATTATTGATATTACTACTGAGATAGCAGTTAATACTCCTATTGTTGTTATATCTTTTGTTTTCATTAATATACCACTCCATCTATATCATTATCTTTACTTGCTATTTTAATTATTATTTTATTAGGAAGACATATTAGTGGTTTTGTATTATCACTAATATAGCCTTCTTTAGAGCAGATGTTTCTAGGTGAATTTTCTTTTTTTACTCTTACTTTTTTATCTTTTACTTCTATTACTACATCTCCTAAGAAACCATCTACTGTGTATTCACCATCTTTATTTAGATCTATTGTTTTTATTAGTTTATCTTCATAGTAGACTAAGACAGTATCTGCTTCTTTTTTAGTAGTGTTTATTATTAAGATAGTTAAGACTGCAATAACAAGTATTATTATAATTAGCTTTAGATCTTGTTTATTCATAGTTAAAGCCATCACTTTTTATTATATTATCTTTATCTACATACCATATTGCCTCAATGTTATCTGTATTATTTACTATATCTAACCCTTCTTCATATGGTAATAGATATAAATATGTACTATATATGTCTGCAATAGTACTATTATTACTTATTACAGTTACTGATTTATTATATATACTAGGCATCTTAGTATTAGGATCTATTATATGATTATAGTTTATATCATCTTTGATACAATATCTTTGATAATTACCAGATGTTACTACAGATAAATTATTTATATTTACTTTAGTAAAGATATCATTTGTATTATCTGGATCTGTTATTCCAACAGTATATGATTTTTTATTGTGATTTTTTCCTACTTTGACATTACCTCCGGCATTTATTATATAAGAGGATACTCCTACACTTTCTAAGTAGTCTCCTGCTAACCCTGTAGTATAACCTTTAGCTATAGAACCTAAATCTAATTTAATACCATTTGTTTTTATATATTTATTATCTTTTAGATTTATATCATCGATATTTATATTAACTTGTAATTCTTCACTATTAGGAATATTCTCACAGTCATCTAAAAAGTTCTTCCATATACCTGTTAAATTACCTGCTGCTATGTTTAATAGACCATTTGTTTTACTATAATACTCTATACCTAGTGATATAATATCTGCTAATCTTTTATCTATTTCTATTTCTTTATTATCTTCTAATTCTTCATTTAAGTAGTAGACATTAGTTATTCCTTCATAATAATCATATCTACTAGTTAATTTATGATAAGTACTATATAAGTAATCTATATCATCTAATATAGCATTAGCTTCTTTCTTATTCTTAGTAGTAGTTATTTTTATATTGATATATGTATCCATATAAAAATAATTTCTACTATAGTCTTTATAAGTATTTTTAGATATAAATAGCAGTATTAAAGCTATTAGTATTAATAATAATATAATTATTATATATCTCTTCTTTTTCATATTATCACGTCCAATGTTATAAGTAAATTTTATCATTATTACATCTAATTGTAAACACTTTCCTTATAAATAAAAAAAGAAGATTATTTTTCTTCTTTAATATAATTTGGATCTATATTTTCTTCTATTTCTTTTTCTGTTTCTTCGGTTACTTCTTCTGGTATTTCATCCCAAGGTTCTTCATCTTCTTCAATGGCTATTTTTACTTTAGTGTCTCCAACTATCTCTACTCCTAATTCTTTTTCGATATCTATATCTATTCCTTGATCTTTTTCTTTCGCAGATATACAACTTGGTTGTTTTAAACTTCTTACTATGATATCTTTAGTACTGGAGTCTGTTGTTTCTTTTTGGGATACTGTTACTAATTCTTTATATGGAATATTTTTAGTGATAACTGATGTTTTTGTATCGTTATCATATGAATACCATAAGTTTACATCAAATGAACCATCTATTTCTATACGACCATCTACTTCTTTACCTGAGAATTTATGATTTATTACCCAACATCCTAAAACAGTATTAGGTTTGTTATCAGTATTTACAGTGTAAGTGTTACGATAATACTTCTTACCTTTACCTACTACTGCTTTTGTTACTATTTCTTTATATGCTGACAAAAGTATCACCCCTCACAATAATTTATGTTAAGTTAATAAAAAAAGTACCATTTTTTAATGATACTTGATAATTTATATAAATATATTATTTATTTTAATAAATCTTGATTTTTTATTATAAATATATTTTTATCTTTATAAAAGGCAAAGAATATTTCTTCAAGAGTTAAATTTTTTCTTTCTAGAAAGTTATAGACCCATTTTTTATCTTTTTTTAGATGTTTTAGAGTATCTTCTTGAATATCTCCATCTAGTATTATAGGAAGTGGTAATGGTGTCTTATTTGTTTCATATGGAAATATAGATAGCGTACCATTATTTTCTAAGACAGCATATTCTACTTCTTCAATACTTCGGTAACCTTTATCTCTTAATTGTACTAAAAGATCATCTAAGTTATATCTTTGTTTTAGCATTTCATTATAATTTATTTTTCCTTCTTTTATTATAAGAGAAGGATTACCATCTAAGAATATTCTAAACTTAGGCTTCTTTAGACTTATATAGGCTAATATACACTGCAGTAGTACTAATACTACTATTGGTATTAGAGAGTATAACATTGACTTATTATAGTTTTCTATACTAATTACTGTTAGCTCTGCGATTAATAAAGATACTATTAAATCTATTATACTTAATTGTCCTACTTCTCTTTTTCCCATTATTCTATATATTATAAATATAAAGAAATAAAAGAATATTGTTCTTATTAAAACTGTTATCATTTCTATCACCATTATAATTATGTATAATAGTATAATTTTTTATTCAAAAACATATTATTTAGTGGTGATATTATGAAAATTTATTTAAAAAGTATGCCTTATACATTCTTGTTTATACTTATTTGTACAGTTATTTTGACTATTTTTAATTATTTTAATATTTTAAATGGATCTCTTCTTAAAATATTTGAGCTTATAGTAGTAGTTATTGGAGTACTAATTGGTAGCTTTATAATAGGACATAACTCTTCGAAGAAGGGTTATATTGAAGGAATTAAGTATGGTAGTATTTGGGCTATTATATTTACTTTAATGGCCCTTATTATGAGAGTTATTAGTCTTGGTAATATTATTTATTTCTTAGTTATTATTGCTACTTCAGCATTTGGAGGTATACTTGGCATTAACAAGAAAACAAAATAGGTTTTTAACAAAGACTACTTAGGCTTTGTTAAACGGTGAACAACTTTAGTGTGAACCAAAAAAGAAAAAGGCAGCTAATACTGCCCTATTTTTACATAAATCTATTCATTTGTTTCATCATTTGATTAATCTGTTTTTGTGAAGGAGTCCTTCCCATACCACTCATCATAGTTTTAATCATCTGCTCATTAATTGGTGGATTCTTTTTCAATTCTTTTTTCATTAATTTTCTAGCTATTAAAAATCCTAATACTAATCCTATTACTAGGCCTAATAACACATATAATATATCCCAAATCATATTTACGCCTCCTTGTTACTATTTTACTATGAATTCTTTCTTTTGTAAAGAATTACCTACCAGTTTATCAAGCCAAAAATAATCTTTATTCTCAAAATCACAAACAAATAAATTAATATTATATTTATTTAAATATGTAAAGAAATCTGAATAATTACTCTCAGTTCTAAGTTTAATATTATAATTATTTATTGTTAATATACTATTCTCACTTGTTCTTAGATAATGAGTATTATCTATTTTTTTATAACCATATTTATATTTATAATCAAAATATATATATTCATTTAAAAGTATTTTATTAAAAGGAGTAGCTACTTGTTCAAATATTCTATAAGTCTTTATACTATCATAATCTTTAGTATTATAGATCTCCTCGAAGATCTTATACATTTTAAAAGGATTCTTTTTATACATATATGTAAAATATTTATTTACATTAAAAATATAGTATGTTCTCATTATATCACCATATATAGAGTATCATACTATATTTAAAATATTTGTCGTATTATAGATTATTCTTTATTTTTATAATTATATCTTGCATATCTAATTCAAAGTAAGATAATAATTCTTCTTCAGTAGCACTTCTTCCAAATTCATTTACCCCAATGAAGTCTTGATCTGAAGAAATAAATCTATACCAATTGGCATCGTTTGATAGCTCTATGACCATTCTTCGATAACCTCTTGGTAATACTTGTTCTTGATAATCTTTATCTTGTTTCAAGAATAAATTCATATTTGGCATTGATACTACTCTTGCTTCAATGTAGTTCTTTAATAGTTCTTCTTTTATTTTTAGAGCAAGAGCTACTTCACTACCTGTTGCTATTATTATTAAATCAAGTCTTGTTTTTACTTCACTTATGATATAGCCTCCGCGCTGAGTTTTTTTAGAACTTGTATGCTCTAGAGTATCGTTATGACCTCTTGGTAATACTAAAGCACAAGGCTTAGCTTCTTTTAAGATATTACTCCAAGAACCTATTAATTCTTTATAATCACAAGGACGATATACAGAGAAGTTTGGAATACTTCTTAAGCTTCCTAGTTGCTCTATTGGTTGATGAGTTGGACCATCCTCTCCTACTCTTATACTATCGTGACTAAAGATATAAGTAACTGGTAAATCCATCATTGCTGACATTCTAATTGCAGGTTTCATATAGTCTGAAAAAGCAAGAAATGTACTTCCATAAGTTCTAATATTAGATAGTGCTATACCATTTAGAATTGCTCCAGTAGCTCCCTCTCTTACACCAAAGTTTATATTTCTTCCTTCATAAGAGTCACTACTAAATTCTCCTTTTCCTTTTAGATAAGTTTTAGTACTACAGAACAAGTCTGCACTTCCTCCTATAAAGTTTGGTAAGAAAGCACTTATTACATTCATTACTTGATAATTTATATCACGCATTGCTTTATCTTCAAATATTTTACTCTCATCTACTACTGATGCTATATCTAATGATATTCCCTCTTGTTCTATTACTAGACTTAAAGCATCTTTTTCTTTATCAGTTGAATTAGCTAAGAACATCTCATACTCACTATACCATTCTTTATAATAGTCTTCAGTTCCTTCTTTTATGAATGTTAAAAGATTATTTCTTACTTCTTCATCAAAAGTAAAGGCCTCTTTACACTTTAATTCACTTCTTATTTCTTCTAGATCTTCTTTTTCTAGATTAGCGTGTATTCTATTAGTTCCTTCATACTTAGAATAGATACCAAGTACTGTCTCTACTTCTATTAGAACGGGTCTACTACTCTTTTTAGCTTTATCTATAGCATTTGATATTTCTTTTACAGACTCACCTTTTTTTACTCTAATTACTTCCCAGTTTATGCTAGAAAATCTAGCTTCTATATCTTCTACTGAAGTTTTTTCTATATCACCATCTGCTGTTACAGCATTAGAATCATATAGTACTATTAGATTATCTAACTCTAGAGTACCTGCTAGTGAAGCTGCTTCATAAGTAATTCCCTCCATTAGATCACCATCAGAACAGATACAATATATATTGTAATCAAAGATAGTATTCTTCTTTCTATTGAATGTGCTTTCTAAGTATTTTTCTCCTATAGCAAGACCAACTGCTGTAGCAAAGCCTTGACCTAATAGTCCTGTTGTTGCCTCTATTCTATTATTTAGATTATATTCAGGGTGTCCCCCTAATGAAGATGATATTCTTCTATATTTCTTTAATTCCTCAATACTAAACTCATCTAAACAATAAAAGAGACTAGCATACAATAGTGCTGAAGCGTGACCTGCGGATACTACTAATCTATCTCTATTACACCAAGCTTTTCTCTCTAAATCAAACTTTAAGTGATAAGCAAGTAATGTATATATTGTTGGAGCAAAATCTAGTGCTATTCCAGGATGCCCACTACCAGCAGTATTTATCATATCTAATGATAACATTCTAATATCATTAATTATTTTCTTTTCATTAAGTCTCATATTATTACCTACCTTACTTCTTAAGTATATCAGAAATATTTAAAAATATAAAGACTTTTGTCGATTTTTTATATATAAAAAAGCACTAAAATTTAGTGCTTATTATTATTCTTCAGTCTTTTTTGAAGTTTTTGCTTTTTTAGGAGCTTTCTTTTCTTCAGTTACTTTAGTTTCTTCTTGTTTTTTAGAAGTATCTGCTCCTTTATAAAATCCACATTTTGGACAAGCTCTATGTGATCTTATCTTAGCTCCACAGTTAGTACATTCTACTAATCCGTTAGCAGTGATTTTATAATGAGTTCTTCTCATATTTCTTCTTGTCTTACTTACTTTTCTAAATGGAACTGCCATCTTCTCACTCCTTCCTTAATAAATCTTCTAGACTACTTAAAGGATTATTTGTACTTGCGACATCTTCTTCCTTAATTAGTCTCCATCCCCTACCCTCAAGTGTTAAATCTTTATTTTTTTCATTAACAGCCTTAAGAGGAATCTCCACAACAATATTTTGCCATAAATCTAAAGTAATATCAATAGTTTTTTGCAAATTTATTCTTGTTTCTTCTATTTCTTCTTCTATATCACTAGTAAAATTATATTCATAGTCCTCCAAAGTTATATCATCTGGTACAATCATTGTACCACTTATTATACCTGATAACTGATATGTATCATCAATAAGTTTTTCCATTATTCCTTTGAAATGGACATTATCTAATCTCCTGATGTCACTTTCTTTTAGTAAATCTTCAGGAATAATAACATCTTTATCTATATTTATTTTTTTATTATTTATTACGAGATCAAATAATTCTATTACCATAAAATTTCACCTGCTTAATAATTATATAATATTTTTTAGAAAATAGCAACCATTTTTTGTTACTTATCGCTTATTTTCCCTATTATTTGGCCGTTTTTTTAATATAAAATGACAATTATTCTTCATAATCGTCATTATTATTTTCTTTTTTTATTAAAACTTCTCGTGGTTTTGATCCATTTTGTGGTCCTATTATACCTCTTTCTTCAAGTAAATCTATTATTCTAGCTGCTCTATTATAACCTATACGATATTTTCTTTGGATAAGAGATGCTGATATCTTTCCAAACTCGGTAGCAAATGACACAATGTCGTTATAAAGTGGATCATCATATTCTTCTTTAGATTCATAGCCATCATCATATTTACTGGCATCAGAGCCTTCACCACCCTTCTCTTCAGTTATAGAGTGGTCATAGTTAGCCTTCTGCTGTGATATGGTAAAGTCCACGATCTTTTGTAATTCTTCATCACTTACATAAGCTCCTTGAATTCTTATTGGAACATTTTCTCCCATTGGTTTAAATAACATATCACCTTTACCTAATAGTTTCTCTGCTCCAGTTTGGTCTAGGATTGTCCTAGAGTCTATTGAAGAAGAAACTGCAAATGATATACGAGATGGAATATTTGCTTTTACAACACCTGTTATAACATCAGTTGATGGTCTTTGTGTAGCTACAATTAAATGAATACCTGCTGCTCTAGCCATTTGGGTTATTCTCATTATAGAATCTTCAACATCTTTAGCGGCTACTAACATAAGATCTGCTAACTCATCTATTATAAATACTATATATGGCATCTTTATATAATCTGTATTACTCTCACACATTTTATTATATGATGTTATATTCTTACATTTAGTATCTTCAAATACTTGATATCTTCTTTCCATTTCAACAACAATATTTTTAAGAGCGATAGATGCTTTTTTAGGATCTGTTACTACTGGTGTTAATAAGTGTGGTACTCCATTATACATAGATAATTCTACTTTTTTAGGGTCTACCATTACTAATTTTACTTCATCTGGTTTAGTTCTCATTAATATTGAAGCTATTATACAGTTTATACAAACTGATTTACCACTACCGGTAGCACCTGCTATTAAAAGGTGTGGTGTAGCATTTATTTCAGCCCATTTAACTGTACCCATTATATCTTTTCCTAACCCTACTGCAAGAAGACTTTTCTCATTTGGTTCAGGTAATTTTGATAATATTTCTCTAAATGATACTGCACTATTTACTTTGTTTGGAAGTTCTATTCCAATAGTACTCTTTCCTGGTATCGGTGCCTGTATTCTTACATCTTTAGCTGCTAAATTAAGAGCTATTTCTTTTTGAATTGACAATAATTTATTTACTTTAGTACCTGCTTTTAATTCTAATTCATACTGTGTAACAGATGGCCCTATATGACATTCTTTTATCTTACCTGGTATTTCAAAATCTGCTAATACTTTTTCTAGAGTACTTATGTTTTGTTTTACAGCTTCAACATTCTCTTTATCATTATTTCCTTTAGCTAGCTTTAATAGAGTAAGTGGTGGTAATTTATAATTAACATTAATAACTGGTTTTTCTTCCTCTACCTTCTTCTCTACTACTTCAGCGTTTACACTACTAGCAGTCTTTATTGGAATATCTGGTTCACTTAATTCTTTCTCACTTACTTTATCTATATCTTTAGATGAAGATACAATAATTCTTTTATCTAATTCTTCATCACTATTATCTTCTTTAGTACTCTTCTCTTTCTTTTGATGCTTAGGTAATTTTATCTTCTTTAAGATATCTAAAATACTTGTATTTAGTAATAGTATAGTACCTATTACCATTAAAGTAATTACTACTATTTTAGTTCCATCTTTAAATAAACTATAAAAAGCAAAAGTAAATAAAGCTCCTATAATACCTCCACCACTATTAGAAATAGCACTTGGAGTTTTAAATGTTACTAAAAGGTTATTAAAGGTTTCGGTAATTATTTTTACACCTTCTTGAGAATTTACTACTATATACTTCATATGTAATAATACTAGAAATGATATTAAAAGAATACTAAAACCTACCCATCTTAAATTGGAAAAGTCTGGCATCTTTCTCTTTAGTATTACATAGCCTCCTAGAGCTAATAGACCTACTAAAAGGAATATATAGATATTTCCTACTAAGAAAACGGCAAATGATCTAATAAAATTACCCGCAGGTCCATAACCTCCTATACCTATTATTGAGGCTAATATTAGTATTATACCTATTACCTCATTACTATATTCAAACTTCTTTTTTTCACTATCTTTTTTCTGTTTTTTCTTTGCCATATACATCAATCCTCTACTCCTTAAGTATATCATTTTTTACTTTGAATGTAAATATTTTAAATCGATGTTAATGTAATTATGTTAAATATTTTTTTATAAAATGATATGGTTTTATTATAAAAGAGTAAGGAAGAAGTGCTTGCGTCGAAGTTTTGTAGTAACTGTGGTAATGTATTAGAGGACAATGCTATGTTCTGACACAAATTATTAATAATCAAATTAATAATAATCAGGTATATGGAATTAATAATACTACTAAAAAGAAAGTCAAATTTCATTAGGGAATACCTACAGCTTTATTTGTACAGTTTATGGTAATATATATACTTTGATATGGGAAGACTAAGTAATTGCATTAAAAATTGTGAACCATCTATCTTCGTAAATATTATGTCTGTTATTTCAATAATTAGTGTTATATTATTAGCATTTGTATTTCTTAGTTTAATAGCAGTTAGAATTGTATACGTAGTACAAAAAGGAAATAATAATTAATAAAATTATAAAATCAATAGACAAATGGCTATTGATTTTCTTTTTGAAGACCTTAAGGCTTCAAAAAACACTTAGAGAACTTAGGCTCTAAGTGTATTAACTATTATAATCATTAATAGTTTTAGATACTATATCTTTTAAATACCTACTAGTATAAGTACAACCACTAATAGTATCTAAATTATCTAAAGATTTAGAATTATCTTTAAGTTTAGTTAAATAATCATTATCATAAATCATCTTAGTATAAGTCTCATCACTTCTCAAAACCTCTATCGAAGTAATATCTTTATCTTTAAATACTATCTTCAACTTAATACTATTATTACCAGCATAACCTTTACCACTTACTTCATATGTAGTAATATCTCCTTCTTTTACTTTAGATATTATCTTATATGTATCATCTAGTGGCTTAGTACTTAGTTTAGTACTTATCATAAACGATAATAAAACTACTAGTACTAAGAATATTATAAGTATAATATCTTGACATATCTTTTTATCATATAATTTTATATCTAAATAATTTATTACTATAGTAAGAATATTAAATAATAGTATTGATACTAGTACGCCTTCTGGTAATGGAGTTAAATATCTTATTATAAGAGTTGAGACTCCTAGAAAGATACCTCCTAGTACCTGTCCTCTATTTGTAATCGGGGATGTTACAGGATCTGTTGCCATAAAGACTGCTCCAAACAAGAGACCTCCTGATAATATATTAAATAATATAAACCAAAGTCCTATATCTTTTGTTAGACAGATAATTAAACTCATTACTGCTACTGTTAGAATATATGATATTGTTATTCTATATTTAATTACTTTTTTATAAGTTAGATAAATAAAAGCTAATATACATAGTAATGATGAAGTTTCTCCTACTGCACCTGGTATATTTCCTATAAAGAAATTTAATAAAGATCCATATGGTTTTACTAGATTATCATAAGTTATAACATATCCACTAGCAGTTACATTTGTTAAAGGTGTGGCACTACTTACTGTATCAAGTTCATAGGGATTTAAGTATCCTCCTGTATATGACTGAAATATTATTATGATAAAGAAGGCTCCTACAAGAGCAGGATTTAATCTATTTTTACCTATTCCACCCATTACTACTTTTGATAAACTGGATATTATACTACCTACTGCTAATAACCATATAGGAGTATTTATTGGTATAACAAGACTAATAAATATTCCTGGTATTATTGAATAGTCTTCGACTAATAGTGAAAGTACTGTCTTATCTTTCTTTTTTATTTTATAATATATATATTCTACTAATGTACCTAGTACACTACTAATTAGTATAAATATTAATGGTTTAAATACTAAGTATAGACTACCTTCTCCTTTAATAGTAGGATATATTCCATTTTTATATATTGAGAATATTATTATTGGTATTAAAACCAATACTATAGAGTACATTAAGTTATATGTTGTATTATTATCTTTTATAAAATTGCCTTTTCTTATATTAAATTTTTTCATTTATCTTTCACCTTCTCTCTAGCAGCTTTTACAAATTCTCTTACTTCTATTTTTGAAGGACATATATAAGAACAAAGACCACATTCTATACATTTATTTGGTTTTAATTCTTCTAGATTATTTGGTTTATTTATGTTATTCATAATTAGAACGGGATATAATTTGACAGGACATACACTAGTACATTTTCCACATCTTATACATTCACTGCTTCTTGGGAAATTGTTTTCTAGTACTAAGATACAGTTTAGGTCTTTAGTAATTACAACATCATCTGTTGGTAGTGATGTACCCATCATGGGGCCTCCTGCTACAAAAAGAGGATTTTTAATATTGGTATAAGGATCAATATTTTTAATTACTTCACTAGCTAATGTTCCTATTTTTACTTTTACATTTTTCTTCTCTTTTAAGCCTGGGCCTACAAAGGTAACTATTCTTTCAGTTAGAGGTCTATTATACTCTAGCATTTCATAGATAGCATATATGGTAGATACATTACTTACTACCACACCTTTTTCAATGGGATACTTTTGATAAGATACTCCCAGGGCTTCTTTAACAACATTTCTCTCCCAACCATTTGGATAGATATCTTTGACAGTTTTTATTGTTATATTGGGATAAGTACCTATATATTTACTTAGAGCTTCGTATGATGATTTATCACTTTCTTTTATTACTACTATGGCTTTTTTTATTTTATTGATAGTGATAATGGCATCTATTGCTTCGAGTATGTTTTCAGAGTAGTTATACATTAGTGCTTTATCTGATGATATATGTGGTTCACATTCAACACCATTTACTAAAAGATATTTTATATTATCATTATTGTATTTTAGATATGTTGGGAATGCACTACCTCCTAGGCCAATGATAGCATTCTCTTTTAAATCTTCAATAAATTGTTCTTTAGTATAAGTTGATAAGTCTTTTTTAAGCATTTTACTTTTTTGGTATTTTTCTTTAAAGTCGTTTTCGATAGCTATGCACTTTACCTTTTTACCAGTATTTATTATTTTATTGCTTCCAAAAGAGGCATAGCCTGATACGGAACTATGAATGGGAAAGTTAGTTTTTTCATTTACTGCAACTACTTGACCTTTATTTATATAGTCTCCTTCTTTGACAATGTATTTATAGGTTATTCCTGTTTTGTCTTCGAGTGGAATATATATGACTTCTGGTTTATTATATTTTTCTATTTTAGTTACTACCCTACTACTGTTTATGTGTACTTTCATTTTTTATTCTCCTCTACTATATAATAGCATATTTCTAAAAAAAAAGATAGTATCTCTACTACCTTTTTGGTATCTTTGGTTTTTCTTCAGTCTCGGATAACTCGGTTTCTTGATCTTCACTAGGATAGAATAGGCTTTTGATAGCTTCCTCATATATTTCCTGTGCCTCTTCTTCTGTCTTTGCATTACGCATCTTTAAGAAATATTTAATTCCTAGACGATGTTCTGGTGAACTTGGATCTTTATATTTTTCCCTTAACAAGATGCTAAACTTAGTATAAAGTGGATAAGTTTTATCAATATACTCATTCATTGCTTCATTTTTATGTAGTGAATAGTATTCTACTTTATTCATTACATCCTTCACTGAACTTACTTCTTTTATGATACTCTCTCTAGTGAATGCTCTTAATTCTTCATCAGTTTCTTTGTCATTTTCCTCTTTGTTATAGTATCTTTTTAATACATCATCAATAAAGATACGATAACTATTATCTTTTATACTTTTAAAGTCTACGAAGGCCTTGTCTAAAGTAGCTAAATCTTCGGACGCCTTTATAAAACCGTCTAGTAGTTGAATATCTTTTCTTATATAAAAGAATAATCTTTTAACACTAAAGTTATTCTGCTCTTGTGTGTAGAATTTTTTAAATTCCGGTGTTACATTTTCAACGAGAGTTTCTGATACTTTAATATCCTTAAGCATTTGCTGTATATACTGATATATTTTAACTAGTTGATAATTGTAGTTTAATGTATCATCTTGAACTTCTTTATTTCTCTTTTTTTCTTTAAAGTCTACATATATTATATTTTGTTTTTCTTTATAGGCTTTATTTAATTCTTCTTCTGTAAAGTTTTCTTTTAAGCCAAAATATTTTAATGCTTCTTCTAATTCTTTCATTTTATTACCTCCAAAAAGCTAAATATATTATAAATGCTATATATACTATAGTTAGTATAGCACCATTTATTTTATTGCTTGTTCCTTCTTTATCTGGTACTCCTACCATCATTGATACTAGTATTCCTCCTACTAAGCCTCCTATATGAGCGGCTAGATCGATTGAGGAAGACATAAGTCCGATAATTAGGTTTACTATTAATACTGGCAAAATTGCTCTTGTTATTGAATTTCCAAGATATGCTCTATAGTAATAACCGAAATATAGGAAAGCTCCTAATAGGCCAAATATGGCTCCGGAAGCTCCTGCTCCGATAGTATTACTATTAAAGGCAAGTGATAGTATACTTCCACATATACCACTTAGTATAAATATTATTAGATATTTTAATTTGCCATATAGGTTTTCTACCTCTTTACCTACTATATATAGTGAATATATGTTACACAATAAGTGAACTATACCTATATGTAGGAATATACAGGTAAATAAACGATAATATTCACCATTCTTTATTAGAATATCAAGACTAGCTCCAAATTTTAATAATGTGTAATTATCTTCTGATCCTTGACCAAAAATATACATCATCATAAACATAAATATGCATATAGCTATGATAGCATAGGTAACTATTGGTTTTTTATATGAAAATATTCTTTCGGCAGTTTTATTTTTGGCTTCATTTTTTTTATTGATATTATCTGTTATTTTCATAAAGTATTCTAATCCATCTTCTTTTCTTTCAGTTTTCTCTACTATGTCTGGGAAGACGTTTGTTAATTTGGGATTATTTATATCTTCTTCTTTAGTAACAATTATATCATTATCTGATAATAATTTTTCATCTTCTATATCAGTATATATACTTAATACTTTTACTTTTAATGATAATGTTTTTTTCTTTATTTGTTTTACTATTCTACTTAGTTTGAATTTATCAAAGTCTAATTGTTCTTTATTATGGATATGGTGCGATACTATTCTAACTATTTTATAATCGCTATCTAAGTTTTCTAACCATATTTCATCATTTAATCCGTGGATTATCATTGGATTGTAGTTTTTTTCTGTAATAAAGTAATTAATTAAGCTCATAACTATTAAATCATCACTTTTAAATATCATCTGTTCCATAACAACCTCCAACTATATTATACTAAAAAAATAAAAATAAATAAAGTATTTTTCACAGCATTAGGTTTTTTAAATATAATATTAGAGAAAGGAGACTTATTATGTATAATAGAAGACCTATGGTTCCTATGGGTGGAAATAGATTTGCTGGTGGATTTTTAGGGCCATTTATTCTTGGTGGTATTACAGGGGGACTTCTTGCCCCTTCATTCTATCCAAGACCTTATCCTGTATATCCTGCACCTATGTATCCTCAATACCCACCATATTATTATTAATAAAACACCGTTTGGTGTTTTTAGTTTGTAATTTTATTTATTTTTTGATATAATTGGTTTATGAAAAAGTTTAATATGATTGATGAAAATTTTGTATGTGAAAATTGTGGTAAAGAAGTTCAAAGACTAGGATATACTGCAAGGGATCATTGTCCATATTGTTTATATTCTAAACACTTGGATATTAATCCTGGTGATAGGTTAAATAAGTGCGGTGGTCTTATGAAGCCAATAGGTATAGAAAAATTTAAAAACAGCTATAAAATTATATATAGCTGTCAAAAGTGTTCTCAATTACATAAGAATATTATGGCAAGTGATGACGACTTTGATGTAATTATTTCTTTATCCAAACAAGTTTAGCGTACATTAGAAATTAATGGTAGGATAAACAGAACGAACGCTAATAGTATAACTATAATTAGAAGCGCTATTTTAAATTCTGGTCCTATGCTTAAAGTTAATTTCTTTTTTTTTGGTTTATTTTCGTTATTTACATAAACTTTATTATTAATATTATTATTGTTAATAGTATTAGTAGCAGTTTGTTTTTTTAGTGCTTCTTCAATAATGGATTGATTATTAATATTATTAGTTTGAGCTCTTGGTGTTACTGGTATAGTGTTAGACTGCTGCTGAGGAGGTGTGTTTATGGGTACTGGCTCTACTACTTGAGTATTATTAGTAGTAACATTTTGTATATTAACATTCATAGCATCATTAATACTGGCACTAGGATTACTAATAGTTCTATTTAAGTTACCAGTTGCCTTGTATGGTGATACATTTATTTCTTCTTGATTGTTATTCACTTTCTTACCTCCTTTATACTACAGTAAAAGATTTAGGATAACCTAAATCTTATAATTTCCAATTATCATTAGTTGAAGGCATTTGATTATTAGTAGGAGTACCTCCCACTACAAAATTTGATCCTCCTGACAAGAAATTATTATTTGGCATACCTTGAGTGTTTGGCATACTTTGATTTATTGCTTGTGTATTTGGCATATTTTGCATTTGATTACTTTGTTCTCCTAAGGGGTTTATGTTGTTAATACTAGTATTTGCAGTAGGAGCAACTGTATTATTATAATTTATATTGCCTTGATTATTTTGATATGGCATTTGTACTTGTTGTGGCACTTTCTCTACTGGAGTTGGTACTACATTAGGCATTGGTTGATTATATTGATTAACTGGTTCTACACTTGGTGTTACTGGTGTTTGTGCCACATAAGAATTTACAGTATTATTAGGAATATTATTATTTAAATTGTTATTATTTAAATCCCAACTGTTTACAGCATTTACATTATTCATTATTGGTGTAGGCTCTACAGGTTTTGGTATTACTACCTCTCTTGGCTCTATTTTAGGCGTTTGCTCTGAAGCTGGTACAAAAAATGAATCGTTGTTATTTAAGTTTGAATTTATATTATTTACTTCAGGAATATTAACACTATTATTTACAGCAGGCCCTTCTATAGTTGTATTTGGCATAACTGGTTCATTATAAGTAGGTGCTTGATTTAAAACTGGTTCTTGACCTATGTTATTTGCATTAAACTCTGGATTAATATTTGAATTTAAATTAACATTTTGGTTTAAATTAGGATTAATTCCTTGATTTAGATTAGCACTTTGATTAAAGCTATCTTGCATTCCATTATTTAAATTTTGATTTAACATATTATTAGTGGTATCTGGAGCTATATTGAAATCAGTGCCACCATAATTGTTATTGAAATTATTAAATCCTGTATTCATATTTAAATTTTGATTATTACCTTGATTAATGTTATTGAAGTCTGGATAGTTATTGTTATCAATACCATTATTATTAGTAGTAGTACTTTGACTCTCTGCTTTTGCTCTTAATTTCTTCTTTCTCTTAGTATCCGCTAAAAAACCTATTACAGTTATTAGTAACACTACTAATACAACTAAAACCACCCAATAATATTCTAATAAAAAATCTATAACTGCGTCCATAATTTCCTCCCTTTTACTCTAAGTCTAGAATATCATAAAATACTATAAATTGCAATATCTATTGAATTTTTTCTACAATATTTTTGTCAATAAAACTTAAACTTTTTATTGATAAGTCTATTGATTCTTTATACTTTCCTCTTTTAAATAGTTCCTCAGCCTTTGTTAATGCTATATCTATTTCTTCATAAGTGCTTCTGTATCTATTTCCATATACTATTATTTTTTCTGAAGCATTGACTATTTTTATCATATCATTTGTTTTGTTATATATTTTAAATACTAAGTCTCTTGCAGTATCTACTCTGATATTTAGTATTTTAATAACTATTGGCTTCTTATCTAATTCTTTTATTATTTCTCTAATTGCGTCTTGAGCCTCAGTAAGTTCTATGAAGTAACTACTTGGAATTACTGGTATTTTGCATTCTTTTAATCTATATTTTGCTTTTGTTAGTAGCTCTTCAATAGCCATAAGTTGTTCTCTTGCTCTTGTCTCATCATCTTTCATACTAGTTATTGATCTTAGTTGATAATCAAGATCATCCTGCAACCTAGATAATTTCATTGATAGTCCATCTAATTCATCTACTAATTTTGAATAAGCAAATGTTTTCATCTTACCTTGATCTACTAATATTTTATAGTCCTTATTAAACTTTTCTAGATTTTTATTTAATAGACTAAATTTATTTATATCTTCATTTGATAAGTTATAATTATATTTGATATCATCTATTTGAAGGTATATATCTCTCACTACTTTATTTATATTATCAATTTTATAACCTAATTCTTTAATATTTTGTCTAAATAAATCTTTACATTCCTTTTCTTTATCAAAGTCATTGTATAAGCTATTAAAGTATTCTATAAATGTTTTTAATTCAATTATAGAGTCTCCTAGTTCTAGTTTTTTTAAGTTTTCCATTATGTTATTTACTTTTGTTCTTATTTCTTTGATATTATATTCTACATTTAAATAGTCTAATGGATAACCATCTCTTTTCATTCTAAAATAGTATGTTGTGGCTTCTTCAATTTTATTTGGTACTAAAACAGTAGCTAGTAAAACAACAGTTGGTATATCCTCAAGTAGTTTTCCTAGTTTATTTATTTTTTCATCAAGTACCGCTATTCTTTTTTCTACTGATACATAGTCATTGTTATCCATTGCCCTTTCAAACTCAGCGAATAGTTTATCTATTTTAGAAAATTCTGCTTCAACATAGGCACCAATTTCGCCATATTCTTTTTTAGTTCGATCATATTTGTTTTGTTGTTCTCTATAAACTATTTTTAATTTAGTAATTAGTGCTCTATTTCTCTCTTCTGATTTGGTAATTATTTTTATTTCTTCTAATAGATGTTCAGTAGTCTTCTTTAGAGCTTTTATTTCTAGTTCTATAACTGTTATTTTCTTTATTGCTTTCTTGTATTCTTTTCTATCTATTAAAAAATCAGCATCTGATATAGCATCAGTTAACTCTGGTATTTTTTTATCACGAATTACTTTAAAAGTATTATCCCAATCATCTAACTTTTCTTTTAAGTTGTCTGTTTTTACTAGTTCTTTTACTTTTGTTATTTCGCTTAATACAGGAATACCAATTAAACTATTTTTTTCTACATCTAATTCTTCTATTTCTTTTTTATACTTCTTACTTTGATTACTTTTTATAATAACAATAGTAATAATTATAAGGATAATTGCCACTATAAAAGCTGATATAGTAATTAGAAGGACACTATCCATATGGTACCACCTTTCCTACTCATATATTATTCTACCACAAATTTTATTTTTTTAAAATAACTTTAATAAAGTTTAGTGAATTTTTCAGTTTTTATGTAAATAACAAAAGGAGAAATATAAAGCACTCATATTTCTCCATATCATTAATTAGTAATGACACTAAATTATATTTTTACTTTCTTCTTTTTATGCTTACTTTTTGTTATTAGTATTGTTGTGAAAGTAATTACTGATACTGCAAATAAAGAAATAGCTATTAACATATATAAGAAGTAAGCATCTGCTTTCTTTTCATAAGGGGTAGTTAAATCTTCATTTAATCTTTGAATAGTACCTTCTTTTTTATCATATATATATAGTCCTTTACTACCTGTTTTTTCATTTTGAGCATATATTAAATAGAAATCACTTTGTATTTTATCTTTTGGTTTATATTGATATCCATCTACTTTGTTGTTATCATAAGTAAAACTTGTTTTAACATAACCAGTAGGTATTTTGTCTTTTGGCATATCTAGTATACTTATATTTAAAGCTCCTATTTTATAACCTAGATACTTTGTATATTTCTTTGTTTTTTCATCGTAAGAATAATATGCTGTATTACCTTTATCATCTTTTAAACCTATTAGAATATTTTTAGTAACTTTATTTTTATAGCATAGAACTTCTTCCTCGCCTATTTTTATTGTAGTTTTTTCGTAGTCTTCTGGTGGTTCTATAATTCCTTCTTTTCTAATTATAGTATATTTTTCTTTGCCTATAGTTACTTCAATAGGAGATAGTTCTTTTACTGTTAATGTTATTGTGTATACTCTTTCATTTCCGTTTTCAGCAGTTACTTTTACTTCGATTGTATTTGTGCCTTCGCTTACTTCTTTTTCACCATCACCAGATATTGTAGCAGAAGCATCTTCTTTTGCTGCTTTTATATTTACTTTTGTTACATCATTTGGTACTTCCACAGTGTATTCTTTAGTATCTTTAGAAAACTCTGGTGATATTGTATAACCTTCTACTTCTAATGATTTTAGATAGTTGTTTGAAGAGTATTCTTTAGTAGGCTTTTTGATTACAGTAGGTTCTGTTACTGTTATAGTAGTAGAGGCACCATCTAGAGCATACTCTGATTCTGCTGCTAATTCTCTTATTCTTACTCCAGTAGCTTTACAGGTTATAGTTCCAGATGAAGTTGGTTTTATTGACAATGGAAAACTTTTACTTTTTGAAGCTGTGTTTAGGTCCTCCGAACTTAAGCTAGCACTTTGACTTACTCCTGCTCCAGAACAGGTAAGAGTTCCTGCCGTTGTATAAATACCAGATCCTGCATTTATGGTGGCAGTTACTTTGATTGTATCTCCTTTAGTTGCAGAGGATGCTGCACTTACACTAACGCTGCTAGCCTTTACAGTAGTAACCCCTGAAAATACTATGATTGAAATAAATACTAATAATCTTAATTTTTTCATATTTTTCCTCCTATTTATTCAAATTTGTATAACCATTTAAATGTCTTAATATTGCTAGACAATCATCTCTATCTATTTTACCGTCTTTATTAGCGTCTGCGGCTGTTTTATATGCTGATTGTAATGTTGTGTAACCATTTAGTTGTCTTAATATTGCTAGACAATCATCTCTATCTATCTTGCCATCACCATTTATATCACCATAAATAACTATATTCATTGTCTTTTCTTCTTTACCATTGCCAATTGTTACTTTATCTCCAGTAACAAATGTTCCATTTCTCTTTGAATTACCTTGTTTATCTTTAATATTAATGTTAGCATATTCACTTGAGGCTTCAACATTATTTATTAAACTACTTACACTTGTATTCTCTCCTATACCATATATGTAATCACTATTATATTTTATTCCTGAATTATTTAATATAGTATTTATAGATGGTACATCTTCAGTAGATGATGATGGTCTTTTTATTGTTATTGTATACTTTCTTGTGCTACCAGATTCTGCTGTTACGACAATTATTGTTTTCTTTTCAGTAGAATTTATAGATATATCTCCTGTTCCTATTGTGCTTGCACTATTTGATGCGGTTACTGCGCTTATGTTTACTTTTGTTGTGGATGCAGGAACTGTCATTTCGTAATCGTATTTATCATAACTAAAACCACTTAAAGTATTATTGTTTACTTTTAAATCTTTTAAGTAATTATTTGGATTTCCTGTTTTAGGAGATGTTACAGCGTAATTTGGCATATTTTTATATACTGATATAGTAAATTCTAGAGCTGTATTTATATAGCTTGATATGTTATTTACATAAGCTTTATAGGCTTTGTTGGTCTCCTGAGTTACAACTGCTAGATTTTGCATATATTGATGATCATAGTTACCGTCAGATGTAGATACATCAAACTTTTCATAATATAGAGTATCTTGATTTACTTTGTAATAATCATTATAGATAAATCTACTGCCACCATATATTCCTTTATATGGTGTATTCCAACCATTATCCATAGCATATTTCATACCGCGAAGTATTTTATCTGTACCCCATACACCTATATTAAAGAAGTTGTAATAATTAGAATACTCTGTTCCATTATAGGTAAAGCTTCCACCTGCTCTAGGATCAGAAGTTGATATACCTGCTATTTCTTGTTCGACTCTCGTTGCAACATGGAAGGAACTTATTCCTATATCTTTAGTAGCAGTTACTATATCTTTTGATACGTTACTATCTTTGCCTGAATATACTGTGTTCCAAAAACTTTTTTTAGTTAATATACTTGATACAGCACTTTCTGTTTGTGCATCATTATAGTGTAATAGTTCATAGGCAAATATATATTTAACATTTAAGTAATTTCGTGGATCTAGATAATATGCTACTGCTTCTGATGAAGCATCATACCAACCAACTTCTGTTGAGTATTGATAGAATTCGTCTTTTAATATATCATAACTATTTATTCCCATTGAATAGTAGTTTTTGTCAAAGGCACTTCCTTGTAGTAAATTAAGACCATAGGCGTTTTCTCCATTTACCACTTCATCAAATGTAAGTGGTATTTGTTCTGCGACAAATTTCCAATTTGGATGTCTTGCGTGCATCTCTGCTAAATATGGTAAATAACTGTCTGGGAAGCCGACACTTCTTAGCGTGCTATAGTAGTCGTCTAGACTATGTGATTTATAATAGTCTTCTGCTGTACTAGATAATTTGGTTGTATTTACATAGTAACCACATACATAACCGCTATTACCTTTGGTATCAGTTACATTGTAATAATAAGGACACATGCCACTAGACTCTTTGACAGAGTTAATGTTTACTTCGGCACCACAGCTTAAGCTTTTACCAGTTGAAGATCCACCTGGAGTGCTTCTTAATGATAATGCACCGGTATCTTCATAACAATTTATTGTTCCATCACTATTTGGCTTGGTTTGGTAGTTTTCTTTTTTGTAGATGTTATCTCCTGAAGTGCTCTTACCTATTGTTGTAGGAGAAGAGGTACTGCCTCCGCCACTACTCGATAATTCTTCGATATATCTTCCGCATACATAGCCTATAGTGTTTTCGTATTGTATTTTATATAGCTTGGTTGAACATACATTTCCCGTTCTACCATCATTCGCTGCATCTTTTTCTAGTATTGTTACTTTAGTGCCACAGCTTAAATCTTTTATCTTACTATCTTTTGTTCTAGATGTATTGGAGTATACTCCTAATGGCGAAGTATCTTCGATACATTTTACTTTTCCTTCAGTAGTTGTACTAGAAGAATTTAATTTTATGTAGGTACCACAGGCATAGCCTGATTTGAAACCTTGTTTTACTTGATAAAATTGTGTAGTACAGCCACTGCTGTAGTTAGTTCCGGCATTAGTACTAATTACTTCCACTGTGCTATCACAAGCTAGGGTTTGGGTTGCTGCAGCATTGATACTTGGTCTTAAATTAACTGGATCTCTGTTGTCAGGGCAATATACAGTTCCTGTGGCAGCATAAGCTGTACTTATAAATGATATAAATAATATTAATGAAATAAATATTTTTTTCATACACTCTACCTCATAATAATTATAACATCATTCGACTTTTTTTGCTACTAATAAATGTAATTTTACAAAATATAGTGTTAATTAATAGTAAAAGATTCTTGAACTTATTATTCAAGAACCTTTATTTTATTCTATAACAACTGGTTTTAGATTTATTCTTCTATTATTTTCTAAATATTTTAGTGTTAGTTTGTTATCTTTGTCTTCATTATTTATATTGTATATTAATAGATATTCTTTATAGTTAGTAGTATCTATTTTTTCTTGATAGTAGCCTACTCCTAGATCTCTAAAATAGTTATAGTATTTTAAACTAGGTATATAGGTATTATTCTTACCTTCTAATACTAGATTATCTAGACTTAAAATATAATTATTAATGTTTGCTTTTAGATCTACTTTTAGTATTAAATAACTATTATTCTTGCTTACACTTTTTCTTTCAGATATATAAGAGTTTTTAACTTTTATGTTAAAGTAGTCTGTTTTTAATATTTCATTTTCATTTAGATTTCTATTTATTACATATTTATTAAATGGATAAATAAGAACAATGATTAATAATACTATACCAAATATAATATTAATAAATAATTTATTTTCTACATAGTAATACTTTAATTCTCTTTTTAGTTTTCTTCCGCCTCTTTTTATTGATTCAGAGTTTAATTCAACGTTTACTTCTACTTCTTCATTATCTTCTTTTTCTAATTTTAAATCTGCGATATCTTTACTAAAATTAAATTTTTTAATATCAAAGCCTAAAGCTCTTATGGCTACAGGAATAGTAATTACTAATAGACCCCAGAAATTAAATCTGCTTATATCTCTTAGTAATCTTATTTCTCTAGCAGATATACTACTGACTTCTAGTACTCTTATTTGTCTATATAAATAGATAAATGATACTAATGATAATAAACTTACTATTATTATTAAAATATATAATGTTCTTGGCTTTTTCTTATATCTCATAAGTAGATAAACTATTAATGAGAAGATAATTATAAATAGTATTGATATTATAATATTATAGCTAAAGTAATTAGAAGATATTACTTCAATGTTACTATTTGCAGATATGTAATTTTTAAAAAAGGTTAACATATTGTTTGCTCTTGTTATAACATAAAGAAGAAGAGCAAATAGTACTATGTGAATAAATTTAAAGTGCTTTATTAAAAAAGCATATGGACGTCTTAGTATCATGCAATCACGCTCCCTACTATGGTTTTATTATACAATAAAAACTAATAATTAGCAAGGAACAAGAAGCAAATAAATTTGCTTTACATCACTTCACAGTGATGTGATTTCTGTTTCATAGACCCTGTGTTCAGGCTTCTCCGCAGACTTAAAATCCGATAGTAGCTACCGTACTTATTTCTTAGCTATTAAGAAATCTTGTTCTTTTTTTATATTATAGTATAGTTTTTCTTTTTAAGAATATAATCTAAAATTGTATACGTATATGTAACCTTATAACCTTACATATATGTATATCATATGCTTAAAATATTGTCAATGTATTTTGTATAATTTTTGTGTTTTTGATATATTTTTTTGAAACAATATGTGGTGTAACTTTTATTAAGAAAATAATTTAGGTGGGGAATAAGAAAAAAACTATAAGTTTTCTTATAGTTAGTGTTTAATCTTTATAGATGATTAATTGGCCTTCTTTTAGATATATATTGTCATTTTGTCTCAGAAGATTATTTACATTGGCATTTAATAACTTATTTACTGATAATAATGTATCATTATCTTTTGTTATGTAATATTTTACATCTTTTTTTGGTACTAATATCTTAGTATTGGGATAGATATAGTCATTAATATTTAGACCGTTTAATAGAGCTAATAAATTATAATCTGTATTGTATTCTTTGGCTATTTGATATAGAGAATCTCCTTTTTGAATAGTATATATATCAAAATATTCATTTACTTTTGGTACTATAATATTAGTTCCTACTCCAAAACTACTATTAGAATTTAATTTTCTTAATAAGTCGGTTGTTGTATTAAATTTTTTGGCAATAGAGTCTAGTGTGTCTCCGACTTGAACTTGATAAATATCATACATTTTTATTCCTCCCTATATATAGTATGATATTTATTATTATTTGTGAACTAACTCTCCTTTAGGACAACGATTTCCCCAAGAATCTATTATTTTACTGTCTTTCATTACTTTAATTATCTCGCAATTGTTAGAACAGCCTTGGCATTCTATTCCTTTTGTTTCAAATACTATGTTTTCGATATTGAATGAGAAATTTACTTCTTGTTGTTTTTTTGAGAGGATGGCTACGCCAAGGGCACCCATTAGGTGGGAGTTTTTATCGACATAGATTTTGTAACCGGTTACTTCTTCGAAGGCTTTTACTACGCCTATATTTTTTGATACTCCGCCCTGAAAGACTATTGGTGGCTTGATGTTTTTTCCTTTTCCAACATTATTTAAGTAGTTATTTACTATTGCATAGCAGAGCCCGGCGATTATATCTTCTTTTTTGTGGCCTATTTGTGATTTGTGAACTAAATCGGATTCTGCGAAGACGGTGCAGCGAGCGGCTATTTTAGTGGGATTAGTACTTGTTAGAGCTATTTTACCGAAGTCTTCAATGGGAATGCCTAATCTTTTAGCTTGTGATGATAGAAAGGATCCTGTTCCGGCGGCACATAATGTATTCATTGCGTAATCAGTTACTATTCCGTTGTCGATTATGATTATTTTGGAATCTTGCCCTCCTATTTCGAATATGGTGTGGACATCTTTATAAATACTTGTGGTGCCTATGGCGTGAGCAGTTATTTCGTTTTTGATGGTATTAGCTCCTAATATAGTTCCGATTAATCTTCTTGCAGAGCCGGTTGTTCCCACTCCTACCACTCTACAGGTATTTAGATCTAATTGGTCTTTTAGACTTTTGATTACTTTTTTGGTGGCTACTATTGGGTTTCCTTCAGTGTATAAATAGCAGCTTGCTATTATATTGTTATCTTCATCTATTACTACTCCTTTAGTAGATATACTTCCTATATCTACTCCTAAATATGTCTTTTTCATCTTTCACCTCGATTTAATTATATGTAAGATAAAAGAAAAAAGATGTCGAATTATACATCTTTAGTTAATTTTATTTTGTTTTTTTTAGACATTTATATTTTACATTGCAAGCATCAAACATTCTTTTTGAAGCGATAAAACTATTTTGTTCGGCATACTTGTCGTCTAGATAGTATACTTCTTTTATACCGACTTGAATTATTTCTTTAGCGCATTCGTTGCAAGGGAATAAATCGACGTATAGTTTTGCTCCTTCTAAATCTTTGTTGCTACCACGGTAGTTTAGGATGGCGTTTCTTTCAGCGTGTACGACATATAGATATTTTGTTTCTAATTCGTCACCTTCTCTATCCCAAGGGAAGCAGCAATCGTCGTAACCGTTTGGAGTTCCGTTGTAACCTACTGATAGTATTCTATTATCTCTACTTACTATGCAAGCTCCTACTTGTGTATTCGGGTCTTTGCTTCTTCTAGCGGCTAATTGTGCTACACCTATAAAAAATTCGTCCCAAGTTAAATATTCTTTTCTTTGTTTATTTATTTCTTTCATTGTCTTCCTCCACTTCTAGTTTTTGTTATTTATATTTTATCACAATTAAATTATGTTTTCAATTACTTACTATAGATTATTTTTAAATTTATTGATATAATATTATTGGATGTGATGATATGAAAAATAATAAAATTTTGCTAGGGGTTAAATCGTTTGCTTTGGTTATGATGGTTATTTGTTTTTCGTCCGTTATCTATACTATATTTGGAATAGATACAAGTACTATATCGGATAAAAGATATGTGGTGTATTATACGCTTTCTAATGTTTTATTACTTGGTATTTATTTTGTTATATTTTCTAAAACTTTAATAAGGGATGCTAAGGAGTATTTTAAGAATTTTGGGAAGAATTTTGAGACTTCTTTAAAGTATTGGTTTATTGGATATGCTATTATGATTGTTAGTAACTTAGTTATTTCTTTTGTTTTTAAAAAGACGATTGCTGGTAATGAAGAGGCTGTTAGGAGTTATATTAATGCTTTTCCTCTTCTTATGATATTTGATGTTAGTGTATATGCTCCTTTTGTGGAGGAGCTTACTTTTAGGAAAAGTATTAGAGATGTTATTAATAATAAATGGTGTTATGTGTTAGCTAGTGGGCTTTTATTTGGGTTATTACATATTATTGGATATATTGATAATGTTAGTGATTTAATATATTTGATACCTTACGGTTCTTTGGGTGTGTGTTTTGCTCTACTTTATTATAAGACGGATAATATTTTTTCTAGTATTGTAGTGCATTCTCTTCATAATTCTATTGCTATATTTTTATATTTGGTAATGGGAGGAGTTATATGAAAAAGTTTATAAGATTTTTATTCTTTTTTCTTTTGTTTGTTTTATTAGTTTTGATATATGGTAGATATGTTGGTACTGATGGTCTTATTACTAAAGAGATAAAAATAGAAACTACTTATTTGCCTAGCAGTTTTGATGGGCTTAAAGTTGTGCATTTTAGTGATCTTCATTATAAGAGAGTGATTAATAAAGATAGGGTACAAAAGATTGTTGATGAAATTAATTTGATTAATCCGGACGTTGTTTTCTTTACTGGTGATCTTATTGATAAGGACTTTAAAATAGATGATACTGATAAGAATGATCTTATTAACCTTCTTTCTAGTATTAATGCTAAATATGGTAAATATGCTATTATTGGTAATCACGATTATGTTAAGGATGCTGAGTTATTTAATGAGATTTATGGCAATAGTGATTTTAAGCTTCTTCGTAATGAATATGATATTATTTATGGTGATGGTAATGAAAAGATATTTGTTGGTGGTGTAGATAATTATAGTTATGATAAAGCTGATATTGATAAGACTATGGAGTATTTTAATGGTCAAGATGATATTAGTTATAAGATTATTTTAGTACACGAGCCGGATTATGCTGATACTATTGTGGACAAGTATAGTGTGAATTTGATATTGGCGGGGCATTCTCATAATGGGCAGATTAATATTCCTTATGTTAAGAATTATTTTTTACCTTATGGTAGTAAGAAGTATTATGATAATTATTATGATGTTAATGGAGTTCCATTGTATGTATCTAGTGGAATTGGGGAATCTAGGATTAACTTTAGGTTATTTAATAGACCTTCGATTAATTTTTATAGAATAAATAATATAGAGAGCTAATAGCTCTTTTTTTGTGCAAAAAAATTTAGTTCAAAGACTTTTGAAGGATTTGAAAGGCTTTGAACTACGACTTAAGACTAAGATATGACGGCTTAAGGCGAAGAAAAAGATATAATGCACTATTTAAATAATGACTTATATATATCTTCGTAATCTTCGACTAATATGATGTTTAATCTTTCTTTAACTTCGCTTGGCAACTCGTGCAGTTCTTTGGAAGAGGCTAGCGGCAAGTAGACGGTATCTATGCCGTTAGTGGTGGCTGCTATTAGTTTTTCTCTTACTCCACCAATTGGGAGTACCCTACCTCTTAGAGTTATTTCACCAGTCATAGATATTTTATTACTAATAATCTTATTTTTAAGAAGACTAAGTATTGAGGTAACTATTGTAACACCAGCGGAAGGTCCGTCTTTGGCTATTCCGCACTCCTCGATATGGAAGTGGAAGTCGGATTCTTCGAATATTTTATAATCTATCTTGAATTTAGCATTATTGGCCTTAATATAACTCATAGCGATATAAATGCTTTCTTTTATTACTTCTCCTAGAGTTCCAGTTAGGGTGATGTTTCCTTTACCTGGATAAGCAGTGCAGGTAACTTTTAGAATAGTTCCTCCATAAGGTGTAAAAGCAAGTCCATTTACTATGCCGGTCTTATTATTTTCATCGTTACTTACTAAACTATATCTAGCAGTACCTAGATAGGTCTCTATATCTTGTTCATCTATTATGATCTTACTACTTTTATCTTTGGATATAATTATCTTTCTAATAATGGAGTCTATCTTTCTATATAACTCTCTAGCTCCTGCTTCTTTAGTGTATGAAGTTATTATTTTTTCAATTGCAGAATCTGTAAACTTGATATTTTTTATTTTATAGTCTTCGAGTAAGTTTGGTATTAAGTGTAGTTTGGCTATATTTATTTTTTCATATATGGTATAACTAGATAGTTCTATTATCTCTAATCTATCTAATAATGGAGCAGGTATTTCTGTTATGTTATTAGCGGTTAAGATAAAGAGAACACTAGATAAATCGTATTCTTCTTCGATATAGTTATCACAGAACTTGCTATTTTGTTCTCTATCTAGAACTTCTAGTAGACAAGATGCTGGGTCGCCTTTATAATCTTTGGTTAGTTTATCTACTTCATCTATTAGAAAGACTGGATTATTTGTTTTGGCTTTCTTCATCTGCTGAATTATTTTGCCTGGAGAAGCTCCTACATAAGTTCTTCTATGGCCTATTATTTCGGCTTCATCGTTTATTCCTGCTAATGAAACTTTGACAAAATCTTTATTTAAGGCTGTAGCTATAGAACTAGCAAGAGAAGTCTTACCTACTCCTGGGGGGCCTACTAAACATATGATGGGACTAGATGAGGTATTAGTTTTTTTCTTAACACCAATATATTCGATAATTCTCTTTTTAACGCTTTCAAGACCGAAATGTGATGAATTAAGAGCTAGTTCTATCTTTTTTATGTCAGTGTTATCTTTTGAGTAAGTGCTCCAAGGGAGTGATAAGAGCCAATCTATATATGTTCTTATAGTGGTTACTTCAGGAGATGTTGAATTAGTTAGTGTATATCTTTCTATCTCCTCCTGTAGTCTTTTGGATATGTGCTCTGGTAAATCTAGTGAAGCCATTTTATTTTTAATTTTCATAACATCTTCTTCTTTTAGATCTACTTCTCCTAATTCTTCTTTTATTAGTCTTATTTTTTCTTTTAACATATATTCTTTTTGTTCTTCTTCTAGTCTATTTTTTAGTGTTTCTTCTATTTTGTTTTCTAGTGTTAGAGCCTCTATTTCTTTTGATAAGTATTCAATTATGTTTTTTATTCTAGTAATAGGATTGGTTATACTTATATATTTTATAGCTTCTTTATATTCTAAGGGAAGTTCTGATGTTATAATATCTGATAATCTACTGATATTATTTACTCCACTTATTCTTCCTAGGACTGTATTAGACATATATGAAGATGTATTTATATATTCTTTTAGTTTTCTTTCTAATACTCTTCTTAAAGCTATTACTTCTATTTCATCGTAATTATAATCTTCAATTGGTATTACAAAGGAAGACATTATATCGCTTGTTTCGATATAGTTTAATATTTCTACTCTATCTATTGTGGTTATTACTACTCTGGTTATATTGTTAGGGAGATCTATTCTTGATTTTATTTTTCCTAATATACCTATCTTTGGTAATTCACTGATTAGGGGTGCTTCTTCTAGTGGATCTATTAAGTTTATAAATAGGATATGACCGTCATAATTATTCTGTGAATAAGAAAGTATTTTCTTTTCTTCATCACTAGTAAATTCTAGGCGAGCTTCATTACCAGGAAAGAGAACTACCTCTCGCAAATATAGTATAGGTAAATTAGTTTCAACCATAAATAGCACCTCCAAGTAAGCAAAAATGTATCTCTATAAAAACTTGATTTAAAGAGATACATCACTTCCTTTTCCTTGGTTCTATATCATAACATAAATTCAAAAATTATCAAGAGTTTTTGACAATTTTTTTACAAATTAATTCTTCTTTTTTTCTCTATTTTCTAATAATTGGTAGTTAATGGTAAAATACTGAGAATTAACCTTCTATTTTGGTTACAATATTATTCTTTATAGTTAGTTTCTTTATTTGATATTTAAAATCTGAATTACTGCATTTAGATAGTTCATTTAGATTACATTTACTCTCTTCTTTTAAGTATTCATATGATACATTTACTTTAATGGTATCATTATCTGGTAGTACTTCAAAGTTATAGTTATTCGTTAGCCTATTTGATATTCCTTTAGCACTATAATTTCTGCAGTATAAGTTATTATCTATTTCATAGTAGTTATCTAAGTATTTTGGATTATTAATGTCTGATAATTCTAATTTATCTATTAGAAGGCTACTATCTAAAAAGGTAAGTAGATAATTTTTTAATTCTTCTAGAGATTTATATTCTGATTTTGTATATTCTCCAGTGATATTATTTTCAAAGTTAATTGTCTTAGTGCCAGTACTATTACCACAGTATACTTTTGAACTGCTATCGCTATAGTAGGTAGTTAGTTTATTTACTATTTCTTTAACTTTATTATAAGTTACTTCTTCTAATGTACTCTTTTTTATATAATTAGCGCAAGCATATCCTTCATAGTGATTGTTGTTTTTAGTATAGTTTATTTTATACCATTTATCACAAGTATCAGTTTTTTCATTAGCATCCTCTACTGCTACTTCTTTATAACAAGATAAGCCATCTATGACGTTACCTGTTACAGAGTCTCTTACATTAAGTAGTGACGTATTATCATCACAAGATACATAATATATTTCTTTGGTTTTATTTGATTCTTCTTTTTTAGTCTCTTCAACTGGGGTATTGTTATCTTTTGATATTGTCTTTTTATTATTAGTTAATATGAAATATAATAATCCTCCTAGTAAGATTATTAGTAAGATAATACCTCCTATTATTATTATTTTTTTATTATTTGGTCTACTACGCATAGTCATCCCTCCTATTATCTATAATATAACATATTTTTGGAATAAAGAACATATTTTTATATAAAATTAAAAGCACTTATTAGAGTTAGTGCTTTAATGCTTATATTAACATCTTTGTTTTATATATTCTAATCTTAATTTATCTGCTACTGTGACTATAAATTCTGAATTGGTAGGTTTGGCTTTATCTATATCAACGCTATGACCGAAGACATCTTCCATTAGGTCCCAATCGCCTCTATTCCAAGATACTTCGATAGCGTGTCTTATGGCTCTTTCTACTCTAGATACGGTTGTATCAAAACGTGTTGCTAGTTCTGGATATAATTCTTTGGTTATACCTCCTACTATTTCTGGATTGTCATATACTAGAGATATTGCTTCTCTAATATATTGATAACCTTTTATGTGTGAAGGCATACCAAGTTCGTGTAATATTCTACTGATAGATATCTGTAGATTATTATGAAATAAATTTATACTTCCTTTATCTATTTCTTTAAAGGTATCCAGTATTTTATCTTCAAGATCTGCTAGATCAAATGGCTTTAATATATAGTAATTAGCACCATACTCACTTACTTTTCTTATAGTATCAGGTGCATTATATGAAGTAGCCACTATAATATTTTTAGTTATTTTTTCTTTCTTTAGTTCTTTTAATACTCCTATACCATCTTTCTTAGGCATTATTAAGTCTAGTACAATTATATCATATTCTAATTTTCCTTCTTTTATTATCTTTAATCCTTCTTCACCATCATAAGCTTTTCCAACTATTTCAATTTTTGAATGATCTTCGAAGTAATCTTCAACCATTCCTATTAGATTTACATTGTCATCAATCATTAAAACTTTTATTTTTTCCAATTTGCTCTCCTTCTTTCTTCTTATGTATTTATTGTACTACTAAAGATATGCGAACTTTGTCGAACTATATAACTTTTTAAAAAAAATAGAGAAATAATTATTTTACTTCTCTATTTTATGTTAACTATATATGATAACTGTATATTATAGTTAGATGTTTTCTATTATTCTTTCTACTTCTTTGATACTTGATGATGAAGCTCCTACTAGGATACCATTTAGATTATTTATACTTAAGATATCTTTGACATTGGTACTGGTAACTGATCCTCCATATAGGATATTTGGTTTAGTGTTATATTTATTTTGTAGGTATTTAGAAGTGAATGCTATTACTTCCTCTATTTTATTGATACTTGGTAATGTTCCAGTTCCTACGGCATATATTGGTTCATAAGCAAAGATAATGAACTCTATATTTTGAATGTCTTTTAAATAGGCCTCTAGTAGTTCTGGTATTACTTTCTTATAATCTTCATCAATATTTTCTCCAAAGCAAAGAATTGGTATAATGTTAGCGTCTAGGGCTCCTATTAGCTTAAGATTTACTAGGCTTTTATTTTCATTAAATTCTTTTACTCTTTCACTATGACCTATTATGCTATATTCTACTCCTAGGGATTTTAATTGACTTGTAGATATTTCTCCAGTATGGTTCGTTTCTTCGGAATAGTGTACATTTTGTGCTCCTACTGGATAACTGCAGTTATTTACAAAAGCCTCTAGGTACATATTTGATGGACAGACTATAATATTGGCATCTGTATTTAAATTGTTTATTCTTTCTATATATGGATATACATCATCATATAATAGACTCATCTTATGATTTAATACTACTATTTTATTCATTTATATCTTCCTCCTACTTTGTAGAAGTCTATATTATTATATAATAATTATTGATATTATTTTTATTATTTATGAACTTCTACTTTAAACTATTATTATTTATTTTTTGTTAATTATTAGTAAACTACTATTTTTTATCTTCAATAGCATCAAGGCCTATTAATCTACCACTTTCTAGATATTTTAGAGTAGCTCCTCCCCCTGTTGATACGTGATAGAATAAATCAGAGTAGCCAAGAGAGTTTACTGCATTAGCAGTGTCCCCGCCTCCTATTACAGTCTTAACTTTATATTTAGTTAGAGCTTTTAAGATCTTATCTGTACCAGAAGAGTACCTTGGGTCTTCAAATAATCCCATTGGACCATTCATTATTACTCTTTTAGCATCTTTTATTTCTTTGGTAAATAGTTTTACGGTCTTTGGTCCGATGTCATAGCCAATATCTTTAGAGGTAAAATCTTTGATATCTTTGACAGTGTTATCTACCACAAAATCTTTTGGTAATATTATTTTGTCAGGATATTTACTTAGCATATCTTTAGAGAATGTAATATGTTCTTCACTCACTATAGAAGAGCCTACTTCCTTACCTGCTGCTTTTAGGAAAGTAAAAGACATTGCTCCTCCAATTATTAGTTTATCACACTTTTTTAGTAGATTTTCAATTAATACTATTTTGTCAGATATTTTCTTACCACCTAATATTACTATATAGGGATGGGTGTTACTATTTACTAAGCTATCTATTTTTTTTATTTCTTTTTCTACGAGAAAGCCTATTCCACTAGGTAAGTATTTGGGTATACCTGTTACTGACGCGTGATTTCTATGTGATGAGGCATAGGCATCATTAATAAATATATCTCCTAGTGAAGCCCAATACTTGGAAAGCTCTTCATCACAATTAGACTCTTTATTATTATCTAAGTCTTCAAAACGAGTGTTCTCTACTAATAATACATTCCCATCTTTTAGGTTATTTACCTTTTCAGTTAATGAAGCACTTCTTGTATCAGGAGAGAATATTACTTCTTTATTTAAATATTTAGATAATATTTCTACTACTGGTTTTAAACTATTACTTTTCTTATCTTCTTCACTTTTTACTTTGCCTAAGTGTGATAATAGTATTACTTTAGCAGATGATTTGATGGCATACTTTATTGTTCTAACACTAGACTTTATTCTAGTATCATCTAATACAACATTATCTTTCATAGGTACATTTAAATCACATCTAATAATTACCCTCTTACTATTTAATTCAAAATCTCTTATTGTTTTTTTCATCTTTTATGATCAGTCTCCTCTTAATTATTATACTATTTTTTTTACTACAAGTAAATTATTAGTCTATATTTTATTTATATTTAATAAAATATGGTGAGGGATAGTATGAAAGATAAAATAGAATTTTATTATAATATACAGATTGATGAATTTCATAATAAAAATGATTATTATTATTTTAATATTGGTAATGATAACTTTATATTTAAACCTTTTATCTATCCTGATAATAGAATTGAAGATATATATAAGTTAAATAGAATTTTAATGAATAAAATTGATATATCATTAATTATACTTAATAGATATAATACTCCTATTACGGTAATAGATAATAAGAATTATGTGCTTATAAGAGATAATAAAAAAGAAGCTACTATATATGATATAGCTAATACTGCGAATGCTGTGGATCAGAGTCTACTAGAGATAAAGAGTTTAGAGAGAGTTAATTGGGAAGTATTATGGGGAAATAAGATTGATTATTTTGAATTACAGATAGGAGAAAATAAAAAGAAATATCCTCTTATTAGAGAATCTTTTGATTATTTTATAGGACTTGGAGAGAATGCTATTTCTTATTTAGTTAATACTAAGAGAGAAGTTGCCAGTTCTATCTATGATAATAAAGTTATTTCACATAATAATTTAAGAGAGGGATTTTATGATCCTACTAATATTATTTTGGATCATCGAGCAAGAGATTTAGCAGAATATATTAAGATTTCTTTTTTTTATAAAGAAAGTAAAGATATCTTTAATGAGCTCGATAATTATTTTTATTATAATCGTTATTCAGAATATGGTATCAGGGTTCTTTTTTCTAGAGTGTTATATCCTAGTTTATATTTTGATCTATATGAAGATATCATAAGAGGGTTAAGAAAGGAAGAAGAACTTAATATAATTATTAGTAGAATAGATGAATATGAGCGTTATTTATATGATGTTTATTTGTATCTAAGAAAGTATTATAACATTCCTTCGATTATATGGCTTAGTAAAAGTAAAATAAAAAAATGAGGTTTTAGTCCTCATTTACAACTTTTATTACTTCTGGTATTTCGTTTATTAGTGCAGACTGTATTCCCTCTTCTAGGGTTAAAGCGGCCATAGGACAATTTGAACAAGCTCCTACTAATGTTACGTATACAACACCATTTTCATATCTATTAAACTTAACAGAACCACCATCGTTTTCTAGATATGGTCTTATTTTATCTAATACTTCATTTATTTTTTTTACTATTTCTTTTTCTTCCATTTCCATCACCTACCAATATTATATATTTTTTTAACAAAAAGTACAACATTATATTTTAAAAAAGTAATAAAAGTGTTATAATATTTCCAGCGAGGAAAATATATGGAAAAAATTAAAGAGAAAGATATTGTAAAAGTTACTGTTACAGGAGTGCAAAAATATGGTGCTTTTGTTAATACAGAAAATTATGAAGGACTTATTCATATATCAGAAATCTCATATGGTTATGTAAAGAATGTTAATGACTATTTAAAAGTTGGAGATAAGATATATGTTGAAGTAGTTGAAGTAGATGATGATAACAATCATTTGAAACTTAGTATTAAAGATATTGATTATAAAAAAGATGGAGCAAGACTTAAAAGAATGGCAGAGACAAAAAGTGGTTTTCAACCTTTAAAAGATAATCTTGATGGTTGGATTAATGATAAAATTAAGAAGATAACTGACAAAATGTAAAAAAAAAAATAAAAAAAAGTTATAAATCTCTTGACAAGTAGTATAAAAAAATGGTATATTATTGATTGTCAATGAGACAATAATGGGCGATTAGCTCAGTTGGTTAGAGCACTTGCCTTACAAGCAAGGGGTCATAGGTTCGAGTCCTATATCGCCCACCATTTTAATGCCGAAATAGCTCAATTGGTAGAGCAACTGACTTGTAATCAGTAGGTTACGGGTTCAATTCCTGTTTTCGGCACCATTTTTTTTGGAGGGATA
>JABLTO010214925.1_pt1 | contig 40706 bp, 28 predicted proteins | sample 7160091 | NCBI WGS metagenome assembly JABLTO01 (sample SAMN14651225, study PRJNA627086) | human gut metagenome | isolation source: feces | host: Homo sapiens
ACTCGCCGGCTTTCAAGCCCGGCAAAGGCTTCAAGGATTACATAAACTAAGAAAAACAAGAGAAAACCGCCAATATGATTAAAATCATTCTCGGCGGAGGTGCAATCCCTCATTTTGTGTAAACCTCAAAATTGGCTCCAAAAGGATCATATCATCTCTTCTGCATTGAACGCCATAGTCTTGCTTCGTTGAGTAAATTTTTTATCATTTCTTGCTTTCCAGCCGTATAACGGCTGCGATCTGACGAAAATTGCCTTGCTAAGTTCTGTTTGCACAAATCGTATGCCATAGCTTTTTCGGGAAAGGCATTAAGAAAATCACGAAAGTTGATATAATTGTTCCATTCAATCCCATTCCATTTGACTATGTGAATATGATGTGTGCGAATGTCTTTTTCAATATCACCTTTCACAAATAAAATTTGTCTGGGTACATCTTCACCTCGGAAAATATATTTGTTGTGACTTAGCTTCTCAATAAACGGAAAAATATCTTCCAAATCACAAACGCCGACAACAATGTCAATAATGGGTTTAGCGTGAATAGAGGAAACAGCGGTACTTCCAATATGCTGAATATCAACGGCGCAAACTTCCAAAAGATTCTTTAATTCTGTAATGGTTTGCTTTGCTTCTTTATACCACTCTTTCTGATGTGCTGTTAATTTCACAGAACCGCGTTTTAATCCAATCATACAGCATCTGTTCCCTCCGTAAAATTCATTTTATTTTATAGATATTTTATCGCAAAAGTGGAGAGAAATCAACGCTTTTGTGTGATATTTTTGTATTTAAAAAATGCATGATAACTTCCGCAATTATATCTCTGACCTTAAATACCGCAAACAAAACGGCCATAACCGAGTGCACCGGTTATGGCCGTTTTGATGGCTCAATCTTCTCATAGCACAATTTTGTATTGATAGCTAATCTCCTCTTTGTGATCGAAATGACGGCGGTTTGCGCGCGTCACCGTAATGTTTCGTCCGGGACACATCTCTAAAAAGATGATCGAAAAGTACGAAAAGGATTTACAGAACAAATAACTTTATCTGTAAATACTTTTGATTTCATCAAAGCAAAAGGGGACGGAGCCGCCAAAGCGCGGAACCGTCCCTTTTCCCTTGCCCTTCACTTCCTCGATCCGTTCATATTCTTCCAATTTTACATAGCTTTTCAAAATGCTTTTGCGATTTTCCGGCCTTTTTATCCGTCAATTTTTCAATAGCCACTTCTTCGCTCCCAATCGCTACTTTTTCCGATGTATGATTTGCCTATGTTAAAACAAGCTTTATGATCGCAAGCATACCTTTTTCATGGCGCGCATTTTGAAGGATCAAATGATGCATCTTTCGCATTTGGCGCTCTGAAATAATGTGATTTTCATACAAATACTGATTAAAATAGTTCATCCAGATTTCACAGGCAATCCGACTTTTTCGTTTTTGTGCTTCCGCATAACCCTCCAAAATGACACCCCTTCCTTTATGATATTATGAACCTGATTTTTCATAAATATCATATATCATTCAAATTTATTCCAATTTCAGTTGAATGCCCTCATAACCGCGTTCACTGGCCGTCCGATGGGATTTTAAGCCGGCAAACTGAAATTCCTATTTTCTTCCGCGTATCAAACAGCTTTACCTGCTTGCGGTTGCAAATTACTATGTTTTATGATCCTTCCGCGTTTCTCATATCTTTCACTCCTCCAATTCCTATCACAACGATAGACTTTTACTTTAATTATATCGTATATGTCAATAACACTGTGTATAGGGGGCAAAAAAATTTTTAATAAAATTATGAGAAATAAAAAAAGACCTCCCGCCGAAAGCAGGAGGTATTCCCCGATTATACAATTTTACAACTTACAACACTTTTATTCCTTTTTATTACACCGCTGCTATGGATTCATATCAAAACGGATCCATTTTCTTTTATTCACGGCATATCTTCCTCAGCATTTGCAGCTTGTGATCTGTTTTGAGAAATAGTTAAAATAACTTTGTTGATATCCATCGGCTTTGACAGATGCGCATTCATTCCGGCTGCAAGGCACTTTTCTGCATCCTCCACAAAAGCGTTTGCTGTCATGGCGATAATGGGAATCGTCCCGGCATCCGAACGGTCAAGCGCACGAATACTTCGGGCCGCCGTAAGACCATCCATCACCGGCATCATCACATCCATCAAGATAGCGTCAAAAGTTCCGGCGGGTTTCTCCAGAAACAGATTTACCGCCTGCTGTCCATCGCTGACACGGTCAATGACTGCCCCTGCATCTTCCAGAAGCATCTGCGCAATCTCAGCATTCAAGTCATTGTCCTCAGCAAGCAGCAGATGCATACCGCGAATATTTGCCCGAATGGCCATGCTTTCTTTGAATTCTTCACCGCCGGAAGGCTCTGCAATCTCGAATGGAAGCGTGATAACAAATACCGATCCAACCCCAACCGTACTGCTGACCTCAATACTGCCGTTCATCCGCTCCACAAGGCCTTTCACAATTGTCATACCGAGTCCGGTGCCATGATATACACTTCGCGCATCAGCATTTTCCTGCGTGAACGGGTCAAAGATGTGTTTCAGGAATTCTTCACTCATGCCGATTCCGGTATCTGTAATCGTCCATCGGTAGGTTACCGACCTTTCGCCCTTCTCTACACATTGAAACAGTGTAGAAACGGAACCGCCAACTTTATTGTACTTAATACAGTTTGTATAAATGTTCAGAAAAATCTGGCGCAAGTGAAGCGGACTTCCGTAGACCCACGGAACTGAAACAGGATCTGAGTTTTTGTCAACCTCCATTGTAATTCCGGTCTCCGCCGCTCTCTGACCGATAATGGTCAGTACTTCTGCCGACAGCTGATTGATTTCGATCGGTTCATGGGTAAGTGTGATCTCTCCGCTTTCCAGCTTGCTCATTTGTAAGATATCATTGAGAAGGGATAGCAGATGGTTCGCCGAGATACGCATTTTCTCCCAATTGCTGTTGATAAGCTCGGTATCGTCCGGATGGGAAGCGTCCACCTCCAGCAGACCGATGATGCCGTTCAGCGGCGTTCTGATATCGTGGCTCATACGCGAAAGGAAACCGCTCTTTGCGGCATTTGCTTTTTCTGCCTGGATAGCAGCCTCTCTCAATTCTTCATTTTTGATTTGAAGTGTCTGCGCATACTTCTGCTGCGCCTCCATTTGCCTTTGCTGATAACCCTGTGCAATCTGCCACTGCACCATGTGCAAAACAATCAGGATCAACAGATAAACAAAAAGCGTAAACAACAAATTGCGCGGTGTTGTTTCAAAAACGCCGCGTTCGGTCAGATATGCATAGATATAGTAATTCTGGCTCTTTCCCATCACTCCGAAATCATTACCAATCGCGCGTTCATTGTTTCCGGCGTGAATCAATCGGTTTCCCGTTCCGCGTTCCATGATGCGCTGCAAAATTCTTGTGTTATTGATATCTGTGCCGATCAGTGATTCATCATTGGACGCAACAATATGATTCGCGCTGCTGATGACAATGGTACCGTCGCCCTCCACATCATACCCGTTTACAAGCGGATATATGGAGTTGTTAAATGTCTGCGCATACTGCGCAGTGGTGAAATAGTATCCCACAATAACGCCCGCTCGGTCACTGCGGCCTGTTGCAGCAATATCCGTATGTGATCCATCCGGGTTTTCCAAACGGATTGTATACATTTTCTCTTTGAAAGATATTGTATCCAGAACGGATGATGTGTCCATCTGCGCCAAAAGCTGATTGGCATCCAAAGGAGCCGATGAATTCTGCATAACCGTTTCTCCGGATTCGTCCAGCAGAATCACACCGTCCAGAAAACATTTTTCTGCATATTCGTCCAGCGTATCCTCATCCGCAGCGTCTATGTCATCCAGCTGAACCTGAATCATTGATACACTTTCAGAAACACGAAGCAAACTTTTTGCTTCAGAGGCAAGATCATGAAGCTGACTGGCATTACATTGCTCCTTCATGTATTCTACCGTAGAACACAGCCGTCTTTCCGCGGCAGCCATATCCGCTCGCGTTGAAAAGAAGAACACAACAGCCAAAAGTGCAAAGCCCATTATAATTTCCAGGCGTAATGTTTTTCTGCCGCTCACCGATCGTTTGTCAGTTTTCATAGAGACCTCCCAAATACCTGTCCGTGTCTGAGAAATACCGCCCGACAATCTTTTCTATCGTGCCGTCCTCATGCATTTCATGAAGAACGGTGTTTAATGATTCGTTCAGATTTTGGGAATCGTTCTTATCAAAGGCAACGCCAAGACCTACCGTCTGGAGCGGTTCGTCCAAAATTCTAAACTCCAATCCGCACTCCGATACAAATTGCTCAATGGCAGTGTCATGTGCGGCAATAGCATCTACATAGCCCTTGCTGAGAAGCAGAAAAATCAGATTCCGCTTTTGCACCGAAATCACTTCCTGCAGCTCCGGCAAAACCCCATTGTGGCTTTTCATTATTTCCTCCGGCTTCGTTGTAGACTGTACGGCAACCATCTTACCTTTCAGATCCTGCAATGTTCGAATGTCACTGTCCACATTGACCGCAATCGATTGATGACTTTTCATGTATGGACCTGCCCACCGATATTCATCTTCACGCCCATCCATGGTGAAGCTGCTCCAAATACAGTCAATCGTGCCGTTTTCCAGCAGTGACTTCTTTTCTTCCCAGTTAATAATTGTAAATTCTGCACGGTATCCCATCCGCCCAAACGCCTCTTTTGCCAGATCCACATCAATACCGGTCATGTTGCCGTCCGCATCCACATAGCTGAACGGAGTATAGTCATCGCATCCGACAACGATTGCCGGAAGACCCGTATCCCGCGCTGCATCGCGCATCATCTGCGCTCTGCAGCCTGTAAGCAGTCCGGCGATCAAGCAGACGGCGCACAGCAAGACGAGTAGTTTTTTTATATGCTTTTTCTTTCTTTGCATCGGCAAAACCTCTCAATTGATAAAGAAGAAACATACATTGTTTCCGGTTTATTTCACTGCATCGAAGATCTGATCAGGTGCGTTTAAGATTATTTTCATACCTATCGGCTCCGCGATAGATCCATCCGTATTTCTTTGTCTTTTCGCACAAACACCGTAAGTACAGTCACCCAATGATATGCGTATCATTGTACCGAAAAAGGTCTTATATGTCAATGATGCGAGATTTATTAAGGTTAATTTTAACAAAAAGCCCGCAAGGGCTGAAATCCTCGCAGGCTATAAATTTCTTTTGATAATATCGGCCAAAGCCTCTCCCATCTTAAAAATGGCGCTGTTATTCGGGTGAACGAAATCCGCCGATAATCCGAACGATCCGCCCATGATATCAAGTCCGTTTATGTAAACCGTGTTCGGAACATTCAAATCATAAACAGTCTCTTTCATAATTTCACGAAACCTTTTCGCCCTGCCGTCTTTGTATAAATCAGAATCGCAATAAAACACGTCGATACAAAAAACTTTTTTCTTAGGATTTGCTTTTGCAACCGTGCTGATAAAATACGTGATTCTTTTTCTGTACTCCTCGGGGTCAATATCCAATATGTTAATTCCCATTTCCAAAGTGGCAAAATCCCAGCCGCATCCTGACGCAATGTAATCGGCAGCAGATTTTTCAAGCCTTGCCGTTCCCGCAAAGCCAAGGTTGATCAAATCCGCATTCAAAAGCCGTGCCGTATGCGCCGCATATGTATTGGTTGCCAAAAGTCCGAGAGAACCGTGCGTGATGGACGAACCGTAGGCAAGGTATCGTATGCCCGGTGTCTGATCGGGGCGCGGCGGCTCGATATCGCCCTCAATATCAATCACATTGACCCGAAGATTATCAAAAACAAGTCGTATTAAATTGGGGTCAAACGGATATTTGTTTTCTGCCGAAATCTTTTCAAGCCATTCTATATGATCCGGTCTTTCAATTTCAATGACGGTCTCCTGCTCATAAATATCCTTGACGCAGCAGGTCCAGCCTGCGGCGATCGAGCCGTAGTATAACAAGGCGCGCGACTGCTTCACGATTGCATCGCTCATTTTGTCAATTTTCAATTTAATTTTCGCTTTTCCGCTGTTTAAATTAAAACGGATCTCATTGCCGCAGCAATTCCGATTCATCATCTGTCCGCGTTCACTCAATCCCATCTCGACACTGCGCGGAAGTCTCAGCATACTGTAACTCCCATCACACTGCCTTTCAAGCTCGCTTACGTTATACAGTTCTGCATTTTTGTATATCATATTCATGTCCTTTCGGTTCCGCTGTTTTGCAGCTTTATTCTTATCAAATGATTTTTAAAGCAAAAGGCTTCCTAATGCGCTGTCTTTTAAGTGATCCGCTACCCATTTTGCAATCAATTCTGCGCCGGTCTCGCTAAGATGAACGAGATCCGTCCCCGTTTTTCTGATATTTTGATTCAAATGCGCCCTCTGTGCCGCGGCGCTGATGATTCCGCGTTCTTTCAGTTTGTACAAAAACATCTGTTCCCGCACAAACAAGGGCACTTCCGTTTTCGCATGCTCTGCCGCACAATCTGATGCAAAAAAATCTTCCATATATTTGTTATGAAATGTACATAAATCGAAAAAATCACAGTCCTTTTCTCTTGCAACATCCACCATCGCCTTCGCGTAACCGTCTCTTGTATACATCCTCTCTCCCGTATTCGGTTCCGTTACAAACACGGCAAACGCATTTTTTTCTTTGATTCTGTCCGCGAAAAAAGATAAATTTTCTTTATATTTTTTCACATCGCATCCGACAGTGCATACAAAAACCGACCCATCTGTCATGCGGAAAACACCGTCCGTACTCTTTTCCGTCTCCGCAGCACAATGATCTTCGCTGCTGAGATATACAAACTTCTTTTCCTTTTTGGCAAGCGTGCGCGTGCTGAACTGGTCATTATGGCATAGGGATATTACGGCGATATCCCCCTTCGTGATTCTTTTTAACACGCTTTCTTCAAACAATTCCGGGTTTTTCCTAAAACTCGACGTTGACTCGCCGCCGCGCGCAATGTTGTAAACATTTGCTCTGTCTTTATGAAAATATTCCGAAAAATACTTTCCCCAGCCCTGCTGAGGAAAGTATCCGTCCTTCGGATAATCCGCCATCAGCGAATCACCGATTAAAAATATTGAGGTTTTTTTGTTTTTTTCCAAGTTATTTCTGTCCATTTTTTTCAATCATAACATCGATTGCGTTTTCCGCAATGATATCTTCTCCCTTTGCGTCCATACTGCAATTACGTATCGTCAGCTTTTCAACGTTTTTCATAAAGATCCCCTCGCCGAAGGACTTATCAATATGATTGGCATGGATACTGTGTACGCCCTCTTCGCTGCCCAATGTTTCGATGTACAAATTTTCCATGTTAATGATCCTGATCGGCATTTCGGGAAGTCCCCAAAAATACATACCTGCGCCGATGATATTTCTCATGATGACATTGGAAACCGTTACATTTCTTATGACAGGCGTGTCCTCCGATACGGGCAGCTTATTCGTTGAAAACACAATATCGTCCTCGGGGGCACCCCAATTATAGTATTCGTTAAAAGTAATGCCTGCGATGGCATTATCTATCATGATGTTGCTAATCACAAAATTTTCGATAACGCCTCCTCTTTTGCGTCTGGTTTTCACTCTGATCGCCCTGTCGGTATTTTCAAATATGCAATTTGACACCGTAATATTTCTGACGCCGCCCGAAGTCTCGCTGCCGATCACAACGCCGCCGTGGCCATGTTTAAAAATGCAATTGTCAACCATTATGTTTTTACAGGTGTGTTTCTTCTGCAAAACATCGGTCTCAAGCCCCGATTTTATGGCAACGCAGTCATCGCCTACATCAATCGTGCATCCGCTTATTTTAACATAGGAGCAGCTTTCCGGATTGATTCCGTCCGTATTGGGAGAATGGTACGGGTTTTCTATGGTAACATTGCTGATTCTAATATCCGCACAGCATATCGGATTGATCGTCCAGCACGGGGAATTGATGATTTTTATACCTTCTATTTTGATATTTCTGCAACGGATAAACTGTATGGTGCGCGGTCTTTTGGTATCCGCCTCGCCGGAATCCCACCATGCCGCGCCGCTGCCGTCGATGATTCCGTCACCTTTAATTGCAATATTTTGGCAGTTTAATGCAAAAACCACACTCTTTCTGGTATTTCGGACATAATCTTTCATCAAATCGTTTCCGATTTGCGGATATTTGTTATGATCGGGATGTGCTTTTATCACTGCTCCGTTTTCCAAATACAATGAAATATTATCCCGAAGTGTGATCGGCCCCGTAACGAATGTTCCGCTCGGAATCCATACGGTTCCTCCGCATTTTCCTATGGAATCGATCAGGTTCTGTATTGCGTCTGTATTGTCAAAAATTCCGTCGCCCACAGCACCGTAATCTATAATGTTATACAGCAAGCTTATCTCTCCTCTGTCTTAATCTCTTGAACCATATTCCATGTGTCTCCGCCGGTCAAAATTTCCTCTCCCCCATACTTGGCCGAGGAAAACAAAAACCGCCGTCCGCTGTCAAACAATATAAAAGGCCTCTCCCGTCTTTGGAGTTTCATGTGTTTTCCGTCCGCGCCGCTGATATCAAAACCGTATGCTTTTTCCTGATAATCAAAGTGAATCCCGTCCGATGAACGGAATAAGATTCCGCCCTTTTTCAGTCCGCTAAAGCTCCCGTCCGCATCCTCGCACAGCATCATGATTGTTTCACCGTCACGGTAAACAAACATATCTTCAACGCGTTTGCCGCAGAACAAATCTGTTTTCAGTATACGAAATCCGCAGTCATACCGCGCGCTTTCCGCAACAGATACTTTTAACCCCTTATCTCTGTAATAGAGCAATATTTTTCCGTTTTCACATATCAAAGCGCACGGATTGTTCACATCTCCCGGCAAGTCGATCGGTTGATCCGACCGTTTCCAGTTTCCGCATATACGGTCGGATACCGCATACCCAATTTTTCGATACTCCGAATTTTCGTTCTCTCTGCCGATATAAAAGAGAACATACTTAGTGCCGATTTTTATGACAAACGGATTATGCGCCATAAGGCTGTCCCAATAGCCGCCGTCTCTCTTTCCGATCAGCACCTTTACAAATTGAAAAGGTTTTTCAAGGCTTTCCGTTTTTGCAAGCACAATTTCGGAATCCGTCATATATCCTTTCGGAAAGCCCGTGCTTTTCGGCCACCGTGAGGCAAACAGATAATACATTCCGTCATCGCCTTTGATACAGGAACCGCACCAAATATAATAGCCGTCCATTTTAAAACCGGAGTCTTTTTTCACATGATAAAATTGCATCTTATCCCCATCCTGCTTTTTATAAAAATGATTGGTTATATACCGTCTTGGTATATTCCCCTATTTTTTGTCTGGCCTCTGCCATCTCGTCATATTGCGCAAGGTATGCCCTGTAACATTCAAGAATATACGGCCGCGTTACGCTGCCTATCTCCGCATTGATTTTTTTTACATTCAGCGCGTGATTGCCTTTAAATTCCGCGCAGGCATTCCACTCGACATAGTCCATTTTCTTAAAGCTCTGCTCGATTTGATATCTTTTCTCTTCCCAATCCGAAAAACCCTTTTTTATGATTTGGCTAAGCGCGTCTTTCTCTTCTGTGATTTCCACGTCAAAACCCTGCTCTTTCAGAAAGATTTGCGCCATCAGCTCGTGTCCGTATTCGTTGGGATGCACCCTGTCGTTTTTTATAATCTGCAATCCCGCTCTGTTCGTATTTTTCAGACACTCATAAAACCTCTTATTCATATCCGCTGCACAAACCGACATTTGAGCCGCCGTCGCCAAAAACCGATCGGACAATTCCCGCAGCGCGGCATCAACCCCGATAAGGGCCGTTTGCTCCGACGTTGTCAATGCATCATACGGCGTTGGCGTCATAACGGATACTCTCACATTTCTTTTTTTCAGTTCTCTTATGATATTGCCGAGTGCCGCTACGCTTCTATCCATCATCTCCCGTTTTTCGCTTGTCACTTTTGCATCGATCGACCCGGTATACAACTCCCGTTTTACATCGTTCATGCCAAAAGAAACAATCACGTCTGTCGGCTTATGGCACATAACCGTCTCTTCCAGCCTGCAAAGTCCGCCTTCGCACTTATCTCCCGGCACTCCACAATTATACAGCTCAAACCGTATCCCTTTTTTTAGATAAAAATCATAGATACGCCTCATAAATTTGCCATCGGCAACGATGCTGTCTCCCAAAAAGCATACGGTTGCTTTTTCTTTGAACTTTTCCATCATTTCATTCCTCGATTCCGTTGTCAGCCGTTACATTTTCAACTGTTCTTCCAGCGTGATCCGCTTGTTTCGCCACTTGTATTTTGACCGAAATTCCGCATACCTTTCCATCAGCTCGCTATGGCTTCCGGTAAACGAGCATTTCATACAGCGGTATACTCCGTTTTCATCCTGATCGATCGTTACATCGTTCAGCGTTTGCAGGCACATCGGGCATCGGTATATGATTTCGCTGTTTCCTTTAAATTCAGCCAAGATATTACCTCCTCTTTTTGATCTGTACAATCATATTTCAGCTTCATGGTAAAGAACGGTGAAAACAGCGTTCCGTCACTGATCTCGACCGAAACAGGATCGCTTGCCGCCAAAAGCTCCATTCTGCAGAAAAGCTTTGGGATCTCCACACTGACCGACCGCGCTTGATCCGACGCAAACTTTTTGGCCGAATATGCGTAGTTTCCGATTTCTTCGTCTCCGACAAAAAGTTTCAAATCCTTCATGTTTTCCGGGTACTCCGTGTATCCGTAGCTTGCTTTTACATACTCTTCGATATACAGATCGGCGCTATCGTCTGCGCTTTTTAATATCTTTCTTTTTACTTCTATTTTACCGCTGAGTGTAAACGTATAAACGGTCTGCACCGTGACCCAAAAACCGTCCGAGAATGTGATTGTTACCGGCGTCAGCGTTAAAACAACGTCATCGCCGCAGCGCTCCGCGCTCTCGATTTTCGTTTGATAAAAGCACATATCCTTTTTCTCTTCATGGTGGATCACATACGCCGTTGTCCTCGACCCATCCTCAAAATGATGCTTTACACCGGTGCGGTACTGAGACTGAATCACATACGGATATGAATTCATCATAAGAAATTCCGAGTCCGTCCCCGTAAATGACGAATACATTTTATTAAAGGGGCGCAAATCACCGATCGACCCTCCCTGGAAGGTATCAACCAACGCTCTCATTCTCGGATTGCATATCCAAAAATACTGTTTTCCCGAACCAAAAAGGATGTCTTTGCCTATTCCAATATCCGATTTACCGATCGGCACGTTTTTCTTATAATATTCGGCAAACTCGCTCATTGTCATATCACAGATCTCGCCTTTGTCTCTAAGCTCTGCAATATACATAAGCGTTTCGCGGTACAGCGCATAAGTGATCTCATCGTCATCTAAGATATTCGGGTTATTATGAAGCCAGCCGGGGCTTACGTGAATCTGATAGTACGAAAAACCGTTGTTAAAATACTCCTGCATCCGGTATTGATCCACAAGATTATAGTCGTATTCGTGAATCCTTCCTTCATTTGCCAGGCCGCGCTGGATATTTGCAGGGTGGCTTGCAAAAAAGTCGTTTCTGCTCTCATAACCCAAAACCAGATCGCGGCTGAGGTGCGGGAGTGCAACCACTCCCGCCCAGTCGCTTTCATCCTCTGCCGGTTTCACAGACTGATTTTTTGACGGATACCACGGTCCCCAATTCATCCCTTCAGAGAACAGATACCATGAATTGTTGCACCCGTGAAATACCTTTACCCCTTCTTCAAAGCAGCCGGCAGGGCAAACCGTCACATCCGGACAATAATCCTTGATCATTTGCATCAGATGCGAATCCAGTACATAATTTCCAACCGCCTTGGGGCTTTCTCCAAATACTTCGCGGTACTTGTCGATGGAATATTTTACCGCCGCAAGCTTCTCTTTTTCGCTCAGCAGCCATACCATTGTATTTGGCATATCCGCCAGCGGTTCAAGCCATATCCCGATTTCATCGCCGTAGTTTTCGTGATCCGCTTTTGCCTTATCCGTAATCTTCTTGTTGTCAAGCAGTCTTGACGACACCATAATTGTCGCCTTGATACCAAGCCCGTGGGAACACTCACGCTGAAAATCATACTGTTCCAGTTCCGATGCCCTATGTATTAAATTAAATATCATTGATGATTCTCCTTCACCGCGGCCAGCCCGTTTCCGGCGTCGTCTACCTGCGGATTCATGCTGTCAAGCGAATCCCAAATAAACGCTCTCAGCGTATTCTGCGCGGAATCCGAAGGAAACAGCGTAATTTCTTCGCTTTCAAGATCTTCTTGCGAAACGATTTTAGCATTTAAAAGGTTTCCGTCCGCGTTGTACATGGCAAACACAACCGCTTTGCCGGAAACAACAGTCCTCGGAAGTTCGGCGCTGATTGTACCCACGCCCATCTGCGCAGCGCTCACTCCGTCGATTTTGTACTTGATTCCGTAATCCTTATGTCCGATCAGCGTGATATTTTTAACATTCGCCCTTGCATAGCAAGTTTTAATTGCGACTTTTGCTGAAGTGATCGGACTTGCATCGCTTTCCGTAAAAATCAATTCATCCCCTGCATAGAAGGAAACATTGCTTTCCTTCTTGGTCAAATCAACCTTTAAGGTGTATTTGAACGAGGTACCCGCAAGACTTTTACTAAGGCTTTTCTCGGCAGCTTGATTCGACTTTTTATAAAACTTATATTTCGCGTTGTTGGATGAATTTCCCGGGCTGATTCCCACTGCATAGGATTTTTCTACAGCATTTCCTGCCAACGGAGTGTCGCTGTTGTGTATCGAGCCAGAGCTGTAGTCTCCGAATATAAAGTATGTGTAATTTGTTGTATTGGCAGACAGATTGCACTCATAAACGATTTCATACGAGCTGTAAGCTCTCATATCGTAAACCGTATCCGAAAACAACGCATATCTTGAACTGTTTCCGATATTAAGCGCGCTGTCAGAAAAAACAGGGGTTTCTGCCGTGCCTTTCAAATTCTTCAATTGAAATCCGGCAGGCATTTCGGTCGCAAAAGAAGCATTTAATTTTTCATCGGTCTGGATCAGGCTGCTCTCGGCAAATACGGCAGCGGATGCCGAAAGAATCATACCAATCATTACAATCAATGATACTATTTTTTTCATAATCGATTCTCCTTATCTTTTTTGATAAAATATATTTGAATTAACTATCATATTTTTCTGCGTATTCCTTAAAGATGCTGAGGCACTTTTCCCCGTTGAACGAGCTCATATAATCACTGCAGAACTGATCCCAGCTTGCGTCTATGTCAAAATCCTTTTCGGTGATCGCCTTTGTGTAGAACTTATCCACGTTCTCGATGGTCGCGCTTGCCTCAAATTTCAGCTCATCCACAATGCATCCGGCATAAGGATACGGATCGATATACTGATTGATGTTTGCGATCCAGTCACCCATATAGTCATCCGCCTCTGCCGCATAAAACTCGTCATTCTGCTTCACCTTCGGAAGCTCCATATGAACAAGGGCGTCCGTTACGTTTCCGTATTTCGGATCGATGCCGCCGGGGAAGGGCGATACCCAGCCCCACGACAGGCCGCAGCCGGAATTTGACTTGGATACGATTTCTTCATACTTATCGGTCTTTTCGATTTCGCCGTTTTCGTTATAGTTATAAGTAAGACCCTCAACCCCGAAAGAGCAGAGCTTTCTTGCCTCTGCCGAATGCATCCATTCGATAAATTTGAGCGTATTGAAGATTTCTTTTTCATCGCTGATGCTTGACGGAATCACGTTTAACATATACATCGGCAATCCGCCGCCGTACGAACGGATTCCTGTCGGTCCCTCGGGAGCGGGAACATCTGCGGTTTTATCGCCCGTTGTTCTGTAAAGACGGACGTCGGGATTGGCAGAGGTATAAATAAGGCCTGTTCTTCCGCCGATAAAGTTTGACGTCACATCATTGGAAGAAGTGATAATCTGCCAATCCTGATTGATCAGGTTCTCCTGATACAGCTTTCTGACATATTTCAGCGCCTCTTTATTCATATCCGAAATATCATACGGCTTATACTCGCCGTTTTCTTTGTAATACTTAGGTGCGCCGTTGGAATAAAGACGCCCGCCATGTGCCAAAAATGCCCAGTCAAACGAGGAAAGGCCGGCTGCATATATGGGGCTTTCCTGCGAATTTGTGCGCTTTTCTCTCATTTTTTGGAGAACATGATATACATCATCCGTTGTTTGGGGCATCTCCATGCCGGTTTCATCCAGCCAGGTTCTGTTGATTTTAAGTCCCGAATTTTGAATATAGTTTACACCCGGTATCGCATAGACCTCACCGTTGTCGCCCTTAAAGGTCTTAAACTTCTCGTCATGGACAATCATATTAAGAACCGGAAGCTCATCCTTGTGCTTGGTCAAAATCGGTTCAAGATTGTTGATAAAGCCTTCTCTGCCCCACTTCTTAAAGGATTGCTCCTCGGTGATATTGACCCAGTTCACCTTTTCGCCGGTCGTAATGATCAGCGCCGCTCTCTGCAATCCATTGTCACTGTCGGCGCTGTCAATAATACTCAGCTTCACATTTGCCTGTTTTTCGATTTCATCAATAATCGGCTGAAGATTGCCAACCCCTTTAAAGAACGGCATAAACACCGTAATGGCCGGGGTATCCGAATCACCCGTGGACGCGGCGTTCTCTCCGCAGCCGGTGCATCCTGCGGCCAGGACGCAAACCATCATTAAACAGAGCATACGACCGAATAGTTTTTTCATGAAAACTCCTCCTTGTTTGTTTTGCAAATATATTTAAAATTTGATTTATTTTATCCTTTTACGGCGCCAAGCATCAGTCCCTTGGCAAAGTACTTCTGTAAAAATGGGTATACGATCATAATCGGTATCACCGATACAATAATCGAAGCCATATTCATGCCCTGGTCAAACTTCCCGGCAGCAGCAATTTCTTTGTTTGCCTCAGGAAATTCGTCTGCCTTGGACGCCGCCATCAGCAGGCTTCTCAAAACCGCCGGCAATGTGAATTTTTTGGAATCCGACAGATACAGTACCGCGCCGATGTATGCATTCCAATACGCAACCGCATAAAAAAGGGCAATGGTTGCAAGAATCGGCATCGACAGCGGAATGATGATCTTCAAAAATGTCTGAAACTCGGATGCGCCGTCAATTTTTGCCGCCTCTTCCAGCGAAATCGGCAATGACTGAAAATAGTTTTTCATCAGAATCACGTTATAGGTATTGATCATTCCCGGAAGAATCAGCGACCATATTGTATTTTTAAGTCCGAGATTGGTGATTAACAGATACATGGGAACGATGCCGCCGCTCACGTACATGGTCACCAGCGCAAGCTTAAATAAGACATTGACGCCGGGAAGTCTTGTCTTTGAAAACGCATAGCCCGCAAAAGAGGTGAGCACAAGCGAGAACGCCGTACCGATTAAAGTTACCTTTGCCGACTGCCCAAAAGCCGTAAACACAACCTTTTCGCGCACGATTGCCTTATAGTTTTCAAATGTGAAGGAATTCGGTATGATATGATAGATATCTCTGTAGTATCCGCCCTCGGTTGAAAAAGAGATTACAATAATATACCATAAGGGGTATAATGCCAAAAAGGTTATCACAATCATAATCAAAGTATTGATTCCGTCAAAAGTCGTAAATTTCTTCTTCATTCTTTTTCACCCCATATTCCTTAATAGATTCCCGCATCGGCAACTTTTTTGCTGAGTGCATTACAGCTGATCAGCAGCACGCCGGATATCATGGCTTTTGTCAGTCCCATCGCCGTCGAATACCCGAATTCGCCGTTGGTCACGCCGGCTCTGAACAGATAGGTTTCGATGATATCACCCGTCTCATAAACGGATGAGTTATACATCATATACACCTGGTCGAACGAACCGTTCACCATAAACGATATTTTTAAAAGTAATACCGTACATATCGTCGGCAATATTCCGGGGATCGTAATATGAAGCATTTTCTTGAAACGGTTTGCACCGTCCACCTCTGCTGCCTCGTACAGCTCCATAGGAATGCCTGCAAGCGCGGACAGATAGATAATCGTATCCCATCCCATCTCTTTAAACGTGCTCGATACCAGCAATACCCACCGAAACGCCTTTGGGTCTGTCATCAGCGAAACGGGCGTCCCATCATTGAATACGCTCAGCATATTTGCAACAACACCGCCGTTTACCGTAAGAAGCTGTCTTACAATTCCGGCTATAATAACCCACGAAAAAAAGTGCGGCATATAGGTTATGGTCTGAATCGCCTTTTTGAACCTTACACTTCTCAGTTCATTGAGCATAAGTACAAATACAATGACCAGCGGAAAGTATATTAAAATATTCATTCCGCTGATGATCAGTGTATTTCGAAAGGCACGAAAGAACAACGGATCCGAGAAAAGTGTTTTAAAATATGCAAAGTTATTCCAATTTCCGCCAAACAACAGATTAAAAAGTCCGCCCGGCTTATAGGTCTTAAATGCCAATGATATTCCGTACATCGGGATGTACGCAAAAATCAAATAATACAAAATGACCGGGATAAGCATAATGTATATATGCGCATTTGCCTTGATCAATTTAAATTTTTTCCGGTCTTTTTCCTTTTGTCCAATAGCGGCAGCAGTATCTCTCATTTTTTCAAAGAGCCCCCTTTTATTATCTTAATTTATAAGCTGCATCGTCATCTCTGTTCCGTTTACAACAATCAAAACTTTGGAGCAGTCACTCCCGTAGGTCATAAAATCTTTAAAATCATCCAGCGAGGTTGTCTTGCCCATGACCTCCACCCTTCCGTCTCTGGGATTGTAAACGCAGTGATACGGATTGTATCGATAAAAGTTATTAAGGCTCATGTGATAAGTCTCTGTTAAATAATTTTCATCTTTCCGGTACTCTTCCTTCTCAAGGTTTTGCGTGGTTACCGTGATACCTTCCTTGGATTTTCTGTATACCCAGGCTAGCATATATCTCTTATATTTTCCGCCCGTGGTATACGATGATCCGTCCTCAACGACTTTATAAGTTCCTCCCGCTACGCCGACCGGGTTTGGTTTTGACCCTTTGACGGTTCCGTCACCGTCAGAACCGCCGAGGAGATATCCCTTGCTGTCTGAATTTGGAACCCCCACCGTAGAACGGTAAACAATGATGATGGTCTCTATATTCTGGGTAATCGGGTTGAATGTATAATTGATCATATCTCCCTGCTGCAAGGTGTAATAAGTGGGATGATCCGTGCCGCAGGTATACAGATCCATGCACTGAGCGATATCATCACAGCGATAGTTGCTTCCGTCATTTAAGACGATCTGATAATAGATTTCTCCCGTCAGATCTATTGTCTGATAAACATCGGTAACAATCGCAACGCGCTGTCCGCCCTTTGGAAACTTCTGCGTCTCGTCATAATAGTCATACAGGATAACGAAGTCACAGAGATTACTGTCCCCCTTAGAATATGCATCAAACTTGTATGAGGTATCCCTAATCAGCAAATCGCCGTAGCTGCCCGCTAATCTTCCGTATGAATCAAGACTGGCGGCAGAGTCGGGCTTTGCACAGAAGAACTCTGTGTTGTTATTGAGAAAATAGCTCTGCTCAAAAGCATAGGTATTGCTTCTGTAAGGGTAGGCGCTGCTTACACTCCGGTCAACGAGTTTTACAAGATTGCTTGTGTGTCCGTTCTTCCACTTTTCAAGCGGCAGCTCAAGATAGGTTATTTCATCATTGTCGTTTGCCTTAAAGGCGACCATCTCATGAAATCCGTTCAGCAATGCCGGCAGGTTTTCTGCTTTGACTGTCGATTTTTCTCCCTGCCGGTTGACGAATACCAGCTTATCGTTTAGCGCGTAAATCTTCTTTTGGGAATCTTCTTTAAATATCGCAACCTTGACCGAGGTTCCGAAAGCCCCCAGCACTGCCACATCCGCAAGAATCCCGTATTGCAGATCCGCGCTTTCACATTTTTTTGCCCATACGATATCGCCAAAATGATTGATCCACAAATTCATTTCCGCGCCAAGCTTTAAATCGCTTGCATAGGAACAGTGATAATAGGATCTGTTCAGCTTATAATCGTAGGTTCCGTCGGACACAACCGTATCCCCGTTGCTTTGGCTTATCTTTTGGATTTTAAACTTGCTTTGTCTCGTTTTGGACACATAGGCAACGATATAATTGCTGCCCTTATTGACCGTTAAAATATCGTTTTCCTCGATTTCCTCCGGCTTTATTTCCTTGCCGTCCGCACCGATGACCTTTACGTAGTCCATATCCGAAAAGTCCAGGCTGTTCATGATACGGTCGGTATAATACTCCGCAAACATATTATAAACAACACTGTCTGCGTCGTCCTTTTTGTTTACCACCAAGTCCGTGTAGCTTTTGATGATTACCGCGCTTATTTTTCCGTTTTCGTCCTTTGTCGCTTTCACCTCTCCGTTTGACATAACGAAATCGGATTGATCAAAGGATGTTAAAAGCTGTCCGTTTTTGATAACGGGAACATTTTTTCCAAATGTCAGCTGTTTCATCTTTCCGTTTTTTCCGCTGTACGAGATCACATAATTGCGGTAAGAAACGAAATTCTCTGCATCGATGATGATATCCGCATCTTCGTTTTGCTTTGAAAGAAACACAACTTCTTTCTCCGCGCCGTCATTTTTGTAATAGACTTTTACATAATGTCCGACATAATCAATCTTAAAGTCATATTCATTCTTATACACCACGCCGCCGACCTGAACCGCATTTTTTGCAACACGGCTTTCTCCGTAAAGCGAATACACTCCGTCATCCTGCAAAATTCCGTATGCGGTGTCCAGATTTAAAACATTGCTCAGCAAATCGTCGTCCGGGCTTATCCTGTAATGCGTGCCGTCTTGATCGATGGTTGTCATCAGCATCATGGGGACATCCAGCGCATTGTAAATCAGTTTTGCCAGCTGATATTTTTTCAGCACATTTCCCGTAAAGTCGATGCCGTCAAACAGCGACAGCTTTGCCGCCTGCTGATAATAGGTGTTTTTATAATCAACCATGCAATCGTACCCAAGCGCCCTTATGATATCCCGAACCGCCTGATCGGGCGTTACGGTTTCACCTTCTGCGTCGGTATAAAGTTTCAGCTTTCCAAAAACACTCTTATATTCCGCCGGTGTTATCGCAAACGCCGCTTCATCGGAACCGTCAAATACCTTTAGGCTTGTAAGATAGTCAAGCGCATACGAATCCACGGTTTCATCGGTTTCGTTATCGCCCGGCACGTCGCTTGGATCCCGGTTCTCATTTTGATTGCCATCTTGCTGATCCTGCGCTTTATCCTCGTCTGTTTTATCATCGTCCGCGCCGTTTTTTTCGGGGATGACATAATCGGCAGCCCCCATGTCAACCAGCTTAAACGACATCAGCTGAAGCGGATTGTCTCCGTTATAAAACCCCGCCTTTCCCTTGGTCTGGGTATGTTCAAGATAGATATTGTCAAAGACTGTGATCTCACGGTCATCAAGCGCAAGATCCAGTGAATATCCGCTGCCGCCGTTTACCAGCATTTTAAGCTGATATACCGTGTCATAACCAAAATTCTCATTGCTTAAGATCTTCTCCGCCTCGGTATATCTGATTTCATCAACAACGGTAATAATTCTGACTGCATTTTGCGTTGGCGTAAGCTCTGCAAAACAGTAGTTCTTCTCATCAACGTAGTTAAAGAAGACGCGCGGCTGACAACGGAACAAGAGTTTAAAGGAGCATGTAAACTGATACTTTCCCTCCATTTCCCGTTTATAAAATATGTTTTTTCCAAACAGGTTTGACGTCAAGCCGTATTCCGAAAAATAACACTCCTCGGGAATCTCCCAGCCCGACAGAAGCGTTTCTGCGGTATCCTCCTTGCCAAACACCTTATCAACCACAACGCTTTCTTCCGCAACAGCCGTAAATCCGACAAAAGACGTTGCTGCGATGCAAAAACAGAGCAGAATCTTTAATAATCTGCAAATCATCCTCATCCACACTCTCTCCTATCTGTTAATCTGAAGTGCAAGGCACACTATTTTAGCTGTCTGCGCACGATTGCAAAAATCATCGGGCGCAATTTTGTCTTTTGTAACACCGTTTATCACATTTTTGCTGACAAGATAATTCAAAGCGGAAAGCGCCCATTCGCTGATTTCATCTCTGTCCGAAAAACCGCTTAAATAGTCATCCGCCTCTTCCGATGCCTGCAATGCCCTGTATATGATCGTGCACACCTCTTCTCTTGAGATGGGTTCGCCCGTACCGAATTGATTGTCGCCGATTCCGTTGACAATTCCCAAATCCGCTGCGGCACAAACGTAATCATAATACCACGCGTTTTGATCTACATCCGAAAAAGCAACATCCCGTCTTACGGGTTTTAATCCAAATGCCAAAACGATCATCTTGACAAATTCTTCCCTTTTTATCGATGCGCCGGGATTGAAATTGCCATTGCCGTCACCGTTTATGATATCGGCCCGCGCCAGCGTATGAATGGCATCCTTTGCCCAATCAAAACCGCTTAAATCACGGAAAAACGTCTCATTTTGGTCTGTGCTTTCCGAAACGCCTCCCGAAACCGCATGGGAGATATCGGCAGAAACGGTTCTTCCGCCGCCGCTGCCGCCGGAGGACGGTGTGCTCGGCTCTGCTGTTTGCGTCTTTTCTTTGACATACGCATCGATCTTGCTTTGCAGCTCGGTAATATTGGAATATCCTCCCGTAAGAAGCTGCAAATCCACCCAATTTTGATCCGTTTTGCCAAGTGCGTCATAACCGCGCAGATTCAGCGTTGGGTTGGTTTTGGATCCGATGCTGTGCAAAAGCCCGTTGATTTGTGCAATGCCGTCACGGCTGTATTTTGTGATTCCGTTGATTAAAACCTGCTCATTGAATGCTTCAAACCATTCGCGATCTTCTTGATAGCGGTTCCCCATCATGTTGGTTCGCACACTTTTTTGCCCGTCTTTGGAAAGCTGATTTTCATAAACCTCGTATACCTCGGCATCCTTTCCGGGGTCAATCACATAATCTGTCAAAAATTCACCGTCAGCGCCATAGAGCATTGCGTCGAGTCCATGATAATACGCCAGTAGCGTGCAAGCCTGATCGATATATCTTTGAAGCGTATCTGCCCCGTCCGTTTCGTCGAATTTTGCATTTTTTGCTCTGTCGTATACAAATTGTGCAATCTCGTTTTTGTCAAGCATTTTAAAAACCCCGGCCTTCGTATTGCTGACGCCGAGTACATCAGGCTCAGATCCCAGTATTTGCGCAATTTCCGACACACTTCCCATGTTCACTGCCTGAACCACTTCGTTTTTGTCCGCGTCATTTGCAATATACAGCTTTTGGACGTCAGAGCCGTTTCCTACGCAGACCTCAAACACTCCGCTTTGCAGATTTGCCGTATTCATGGGAAGGCGAATGCTGAAGTTTCCGTCTCTGTCCGCAATCGCATACTCCGCGCAATACAGCTGACGGTTCCCATCATATACCGCAGCCGAAATGATCTCGCCGTACGCCGCCGCTCCGGTGATTTCAACCGCGTCATAGGTCAGGGTAGCGCGATATTCCGTTCTGCCGCATGCCGACTCTTTGGGATAAAGCGTATTTAACTTATCGTGATCCAAAACGATAAACCGAAAACTTGCACCTTCCCCAAGATGATCCGGAATCGAAAAACTTTCCAGCGGTATCGCCGTAACGGATGCTCCGTCCTTTCCGACATACAGTTCCCGATTGGCCGAAAGCGTTGTCACAGCCGTTTTGGTTTCAACCGTCTCGCCGTCTGCATTAAGGAGCGAAACGATCACCCTCGCATTCTTCGTAATCGCAGAGCTGTTTTTGATTTTTAAATACACATCCACGTTTTGGCCGTTCATGCTGCTAAGATCCGCATTGCTTGTGTATGTTCCGTTATACACACTCATATCCTGCGAAAAAACAGTCTCGTCTCCGACATTTCCGTAAAATTCCGTTACATCGATGACGTTTGCTTCTGTCCTAAATCCGATATCGATATCCGACATCAGCCCCGCGGAACTGTTTTTAACGCGGCACGCCTCCCGATCAATCCGAATGCTGTACTGCGTTTTATAATCCAGCGTCTCACTCGGCGTGAGGATGAGTTTCTTTCCGTCAGCCTTGACCTCGCGCAATGCAATTTCGCTGTTGTCCGCCAACCGATATAACCCTATCTTATCGGCGTTCAGCGTGTCCTCATCAATCATGTAATTAAATCCAATTTTGATCGGTTTGTCCACCGAAACATCCTGACGGTCAAATGCGCCGTCATCGGGCAAAAGATAACGACTCAGCACCATACCCTTAAGATATCCGGGCGTGTCCCAGATTCCACAGCCGAATTTACCCGACGCAAACGTGTTGTCCTTGATATTACTGATGGGATAAACCGCCTTATCTCCGGACTTAACCACAACAGAAACTCCGTTTGCGGCGCTGTATATCACCTCAACATCAACTTCTGCGTTGGTGGTAATTCCGATCGGTTTTGCCGGTACAATCGTTGTTTCTTTTCCGTCCTTTACTTTTTTGATACTCACCTGTGCCGGCTCAACATCAACATAATACGTGTTGCTGTCATCCGTAAAGCAATAATACAATCGGAATCGGTTATAACTTTTGCTTCCCGTCATCTTAACGGAATAATCCCCCGAAACCGCCATGGGACTGATGGCTCTGCCTCGTAACAGCTCGGTGGAATACAGACCGTTTCCGTCCGTATAGCTCACCGTTCCCTTTGTAAAACTGATATCCCATTCAGAGTCGGTTTTATCCTTGGATGAAAAATTGTATGTATATGCCGCAACGTCATATTGTTCCAGCTCACCGCGCAGAAAAGCATTGAACTCGTCTGCCGATGCAAAGTCCCTGTGTGCCGCAATTTTTGCATCGATTGCGGAGGTGTCGGATAAATCATTATAATAAAGCAGATCAAACCCGACCAGCTTAGCATATTGATTCAGATAGGCTTTGATATGACTGCTTCCTTCGTCTTTCCAATTGGTAAGCCCGCATAAAACCGTTTCTTTTGCAAAAGCATCATACGCATCATTTAAGCGATCGATTTCAGAATATTTTTTTAACGCCTTAACCACATTCGCTCTTCCGCCATCGGTAAGATGATTGTTAAACAGCGCTACGATATCGAGTCCGCTTTTGCTGTCCATATCACAAAATCCGCAGTACTCGTCACCGCTGAACTTATTATTAGAATCAAACAGAATTTCGGGACGCCCCTGTTTAAATGCCTGCAATCCAAGCGCGTTTCTCATCTGCTCCGCATACGATTTTGCCTCGTCGCTTTCATGAAACGGACGCATTTCCATCACGGCACTGCAAAACAGCTGCATATCGATTCGATTCATCAGTTTATCGGTCGCAATACCAAGCTTTACCAGGCTTTCGCTCACAAGTTCCGCAAATTCTTCCGCCGAATCCGCCTTGTTGATTCTTTCAATCATTTCGTTTTTACTTCGCGCACTGAGATAGGAAAACGAACCCGTCTTGACTTCGGTACTGTCATCCCCGCCGACACTGTAATCAAATGTTCCCTCTGCCGCGTTTAACACAAATGAAAACGCATATTCACCGTCTTTGTTTGTCAGTATTTGTTCCGCTTTCACAATCTCCTGTGTCGTGCTTTCTCTTAAAACAAGAACCACCCGTCTGTTTGGCTGACCGCTTTCCGTTTTGCCGCTTACGGTGATTGTCTCTCCGTCTATTTTATACTGCGGATCGGTTCCCTTATTTTCACCGCCGTAGCTTCTGACAGGAAACATCATCTTTGTGCCGTCTCTGTTCAAAACCATCATATTTAACTTTGCGCCTGGTTCCACCTGCTCCGGAACAATCAGCGAGATTCCATTCTCGCCGCCGACCTTATTTACCCCGGCAAGCAGCTTGACGCTGTATTCCTCCGCCCATACGCATTTGCCGTCGGGGTTGTCTAAGGTTAAAATGGCAAGGCACTCGGTTTCATCATCAAAATAGGAGTTTATGATTTGCGCATCAATGGAAACTTCCTTATTGATGTTATTTGAAAAATCACCGCCGACATCATCCGTCAAACGATCATCAAAGGGAAGATCACACACTTTAACCGCAATCTTTTTTTGTGCAGGCAGCCCAAAGTTTTCCCCATCGATGAAAATGCCAATGCCAAGTATCACCTCAAGTTCATCCTCATAGTCGATCGCACCGTCATGAAAAGTGATCTGGGCAGACTGCTTATCATCGCTTTGGGCAACGGTATACATCGCGCCATCCAGCTCTTCCCCGTTTTTTCTCACCGTAACATTTTCCGTATTCAGTGATACGGCATTGACAGCTTTGTCAAAAACAATTTTAATTTCATCGCCAATGTCAAAGCTGTCTGCGTCTACGCTTGCGTCAAGAGCGGCACTCAGCGGCTTATAAAAGGTGAATTTTTTGATATATCCTTTGGTGTATTCCAGCCGCGCCCCAAAATAGCCCTGTTCATTTTTTTCGTTTAGGGCAACGCTGTCCAAGACCTTATCAAAAGTATTTTCACCGTCTGTTGATATCAGCGCGCTGACAAAGCCGTCTGCGTCATAGCATATTCTTACCGTTATTTCAGCATCGGGAATCTGCCCGCTTGCTTGGCTTTCCGCAATAACACTTTCCGTCTTTTCCTTTTTGATCAGCTGAACCGTATCGTTTTCACCTTTTTTGCTGATGATCTTGATATAGTATTGTTTGGCGTCTGTTGAATTAAAAAATACGTTGATGTAGTTCTGCTTCTGTCTCCTGACAACCGCATCCATAATGTAGCTTCCGGTCGGCGTATAATTTTTATTTCTCACCTCAAGCCGTTTCACCGCCTTTTGTTCAAAACCGTTTTCGGTCAGTTCGTACAGCGGAGTATTATTTCCGGTTACTGCCCAGTTTTCAAGGGTTTCGTCCGTGACCGTTTCCTCATGTTCTATATCGGCAGGTGCAGCTGCTGTCACGATATTGGGAATGCCGGTCAGCAACATCATCAAAACCAGTGCTATCGATACAATTCTTCTGTGCATGTTTCTCTCCCTTTACTCTAAAATTTTATTTCTGATTGGCGCCTCGGTCGATATACTTCATGTTCTTGTACAAGAAGCTGCCGTTGTTCACGCTTCCGACGCCGATATTTCTCCCTTGGATGCAATCATCTTTTATTCCGCTAAAATAGTCGCAGCGATTGCCGTAACTGTCATATCCGCATATCGAAAACTCATTGTCTATTCGGCTTATTTCGTAGCTTGACGCAAGCTTGCTGTACGAAACCCCGTCTTTTACGAACTTCCCGTCTCCGTCATAAATCTTGATCGGTGAATCGATGCCATGATACTTTTTACGAAACTCCATCGTACCGGTGGAATCAAAGCGCAAATAGTAGTAGTTGTTTATATTCTCATAATTAAATATAATTTCTCCCTTATTTGTCGTGTTTCCGGGCGTCAGATCGATGAACAGCGTGTAGTTTTCGGGCAAATTCATCTTTTGATTAACCAGAATATACTTTTTACTCCACGTCATAAATTTAACATTTTTATCGGCTTCGCTTACTGTATAATCGACCTCCGCGATTGCGGATTTGTCGGGGCATATCCATGCATTCTTGTCAAATGCCGGCTCGCCGGTCGCACTGATCGGAACAAACTGCGCAGTCACTTTCTTGCCGCTGTCAAGCATTAACGGGAATTTGCTGCTCACGCCGGACGCATCTCCGTCCCATTTTGCAAATACATATCCCTCATCCGGAACAGCCTCAAGCTCCACCAGTGCGCCTTTGAAATACTCCGGTTTTGGTTCTCCCGTCTTTACCCAGCGCTCGTACATCGTTGCCTTTATGGTACCGTTTCCTTCTTTCTCGATGTCAAGACTGCACATTTCTTCTATTTTTCTGAACTTAGCGCCGATAACAAGAGGTTTTTGCACATCTTTCACCCATACGCACTGTTCCGTTTCGCCCTCAAAATCACCGGTCCATTTTACAAATTCATATCCCGCCTCCGGGCAGGCAGAAAAGCAAACCGTGGTTCCCTGTTTGATCTTCTTTACTAAATTATCATCCGAAAGCGTCACGCCGTTATCGACTTTAAATGCGCCTGACGCTTGAATGTACCCTTGCGTTCGGTCAAGATCCTTATAGGTCACAAAAAAGTAATTATCCGAATGCATCGGTTCGTCATTGAGATACCGATAAAAGATCTCGACATCCTGATGATCGATCTTTCCGTCTTTTGTGACATCACAATTTGTAATAGGATCAGCCGCATCTTTGCCAATATTTGACGAAACAATATCGCAGTCTGCCTGTGTAACCGTTCCGTCACCGTTTATATCAAGGCTTGTGTAGCGTGCATTCGGAATCGTGATATACATTTTGGGAACGCCGTCGAATGCAAAGTAGGCGTCATTCTGGAAGAATGCGCGGAGCTCATTCATGACATAAGGCCATCCCTGCCTGTTGCCCTGGCTCGGCACATTATATCTTGCATCGCCCGTCTTTAACCAATCGTCAACTCCCGTTGCGGTATAGATCCATCCGCTGTTCCCGGCATCGGTGTTGTACACCCCGTACTCCTGCATTGCCTTTAAAATCTTGTATGCGGGTAAACTGATTTTATTGTTTTCATATAAGCCGTCAACATCGAGTTCGTTATCCAGGTACACAAGCGCCCCGTACGGAATACTTCCCGTGTTTCGCGCATTGTCACTTCCGTACTCACCGTTCATCTTCATAAAGTTATCGGTCGAATCGGCAGGGTATACCCGCGCGGACCACTGTTTAGGGATAACCATACCAAGCGCGTGCTCTATTTTGGCGTCCGGATCATTGATTTCCCATTCCTTTACCGATGTCGCATAAAAGGGCATGCCAACCGCGTTACTTGACGGTTTTAAAACATTTTCAAGTATTCCGGTGATGCTTGCGCCGACCGAACCCGTCGAAGAACGCATATCATATCCGGGCACAAGACTGTTTTGGTCGTCCACGGAATACCCCATAGGTCCTCCCGACGGAACAGTCAGCCAGGTTGACGCCACAACGCCTTTGCTCGGCGAGACATATTCAAGATGTCTGTCACCCTGCGAAACCGCATTTAATTTTTCTGCGATATTCTTTGGAATATGAAAAGACAATACCGAACGGTTTGCGTGGCCTTCCACCTTGTTGTTTACGGCGTAGGCGATGGTCTGGACAGGATCCTCCTCGTTTTCGATGATATAAGGGATGCCGGATCCGGTTGAATTTCTGCCTTTTGCTTTTTCAATCGAGTTTACAAGTCCCGGTATGATGGTATCCCGCGGAAATGCGTCGTCATTTAGCACAACCCTCGGCATACTGTAATCCACTTTGTTATTCCAGGGTGCGTCCACCGAAAAAACCTGTCTGTAATCACCGTTTTCGATATCGGACGGCGTCTGCTTGGAATACCGTCTGGGGAAGTAGCTTTTTATCTTTGTCGATGAATAGTTTTCCATATCAAAGCTGATATCGATTCCGGCAGCCTTATACATTTGGATAATTTCTTTGCGTTTATCCACAATATCCCGAGACAGACTCAGCGACGCCGAAGAGGTTCGGCTGTAAATCTCATCGACCGTTCTGTCCTGTGCGGTAATCTGCGGATAAAGCGGTTCAAGCATATCCGAAAACGCAAATCCGCTAACAGACGTCAGGCACACACCGATTAAAACGGCTTCCGCAAGAAAATGTTTTTTCATAGTGATTCATCCCCTTTTTCTTTTCGTGAAATCTTTTTGTGCATTTTGACACATTTTTTTATCCTTTCACTCCATAGTATAATACCGGTTTTACAAACAAACAACGAGACATTTATCATATTTAGTCAGATTTTCCAAACTACCGTACTTTTTATTTTTTCTGCCTTGTTTTCACGAATCAATCGTGATATAATTTTTATACCAAATTCTGTACTTGGCAATCATTTTGGCGGGAACAAACATATATTACTGGGAGTGTCGCTATGTTTCATGTAATCATTGCAGATGACGAATCCATCATACGCAGAAGACTCAGGGAATGCATCGACTGGGAAAACTGCGGTTTTTGTCTGATTGACGAAGCGTCTGACGGGCAGGAACTTTTAAACAAGGTTATCACACACCGTCCCGATCTGGTCATAACCGATATCAAAATGCCGCACATGACAGCCATTGACTTCATTGCGGAACTGCGAAAAAGAAATATTTTTATTGAAGTTGTCGTCATCAGCGGTTATTCAAAATTTGAATACGCAAAAGAACTTTTAAAATACGGGGTGAGCGACTATCTGCTCAAACCGATTGACAAAGAGGAGCTATACGCTGTATTAACAAAACTCAATACAACGATCCGCCAAAAAAAGAAGGATTCTCTCCTCTCTGTCCAAAACACAATTGTCCAATTTTTAAACGGAACGGCAGAATCGATCCATATCGATTTTAAAGAAAACGGATTTTCTATGCTGTCTGTTTTCTTTGAATGCAAAAGCGAAAGCACCTCGAATCATATTGAGATTTTCAGCCATTACTTTGACATGTTTTTTGATAACTGGCTGATTATTGAAAAGACGCAGAAAAGCATTTTGATTTTGTTAAACTTTGAATATGATATGCTGGAACGACAGCTGTATGACGCGTTTCAAACCGTCAATGACGAAATATCCGAAAGAGAGAATCATGATTCCATTTCTGTTTTTTACTGCACACCGTCCCATAGCCTTCAAAGCATAAAGGAACAATATCAAAAACTCGGCAGGATCGACGGCGTTCGGGCTTTCTCCGGTAAAAAATGTTTTGCCAATGCGGACAAGATATCGCTCAGTCTGAACGAACACGTGTATTTCGATATTCACGAAAACCCGTATGTAAATAATATTCTTAAAAAAATCGATAAGGATGACTTTATCGTCATCAAAAAAGAGTACGACAAGTTTTCCAAAACGATGATCGATGCCAATATGAGTTTTTCGGTGATTAAACAGAATAACTTTATCTTGATGAATATCCTCTACCATAATCTGATCGAGAACAATAAGCAAACCGAGCATATCAAAAATCTTTTTAAAGATGTATTTACAAAGTACAATGATCTCGAATATTATGATGAAGTGATCAACTATGTAACGGATCTGCTCTTTGCCGTCAATCATGAGTTTTCACTAAAGCCCAATAATACCATTGAAAAATATTACCGAGAGGCCATGGATTATATCCAAAAAAATTTTATGTCCACCATATCCCTTACCGATGTTGCGGATCATCTCGGCATCAGCACCGGATATTTGAGCATCATTTTCAAGCAAAAAAAGATGGGAAGCTTTGTAAAGCACCTCAGAGACTTACGGGTGCAGGAGGCAAAGAAGCTGCTGACTTCTTCGGGAAAGAAAGTTTACGAAATCGCACTTGAACTCGGTTTTTACAACGCGAGATATTTCAGCGAATTGTTTAAAAGCGAGACCGGGCTCACGCCTCTCGACTATCGAAAAAAGTATTCCAAATAAAGTTGATGATACAGGTGGTTTTATCTATGAAAAGCAGAACAATCAGTGGCTATATCATAAAAAATCTCTTACTGGTATTTCTTATTTTTTCGGTTGTTTTAACTGTTTTTTTGGTAAAAATAATTCCCGATGAATACATAAAAACGCACAAAAATATGAACTCGGATATCAACACAAACCTGAATTCGAATTTCTCCGAGTTATTGTTAAACCTCAATAACGATTATAACAATATTATCAATGACAGCGAAATTCTCAAGAACATAGAAACCATACAAACCTATTCATCCTATGCAGAATACACCGAGGCCAGGACCGCGCTGTCCGATCTGCTGTTTTATCTCACTTATGCAAATTATATCAAATATGCAGGTTTGGTCTTTAACAACACGAATATCGCAAACGGTCTGGATGATTTTAACCCCATCTCCGAATATATTCTAAACAACTGCAAAACCAATATTCGGTTTTTCAATACCGGCGCAATCAAAGACTGCAGCATGAATAACGAGTATGTCCTGAGTATGCCCATTTTTGACCAGAAAACAGGCACCTACCTTTGCAATCTTGTTTTTTTTGCAAATATCGAATGGTTTCACTCCATTTCCTCGGACGTCAATATCATTATATCGGATCACAATAAAATCATCTATAACAATAATGAAGATATCAATCTCAGCACGGATTCGCTTTTGTCAATGAGCAATGCAAACTCCGTATGTAAAATCAACGGGAAAAAATACTACATCGTAACACAGAAGCTGGGGATATTTAACTGGAACGTTTCTACGATTGTTCCGGCAGAAAAGGGGTATAATGTATTTAATACCCTTATTTTCCGATCGCTTTTTATATTTATTTTGATTTTTGCGATCATGTTTAAATATCTTTTGGTGACCTCTCAGGACATTTCCGAAAAGATTTCGGGCGCAGTGAACGAAATGGACCGTTATCTGAATGATAACGAGCTTTTCATGGAATCTCTTAAAAATGAAAAAAAATCCGGGTTTTTAAGTTCACATTTAAAAAGCTTGAATCTGAAAAAAAAGATATGGACATACAACCTGATCATACTGATTCTTCCGATCACGCTGATCCTCACTTCCGTATACATCTCATCGGCGTCGCTTATGTACGGAGAAAACGACAAGACCGGCAAGCTGTTTTCCACATTTTCGATGTCAACGCTGGATCAATGTCTTTTGCGATACGATGATATTATACGAAGCATCGTAAATAATTCGGAACTGACTCAGTGTGTCTATTCCATCAACGATGAAAACCGGCCGGCAAAAATTGCATCGCTCAATCAGATACTTATGGCGAACGGTTATAACGATTATAACCTCGCTTTCTATGACGCTGAAAAAAATCTTCTGTACGAAAACTATACCGGCGCACCGGCCGGCATATCCAACATCCCCGTTAACCAATACACGCAATTTAAAAGGCCGTCCTCTGACAGGTATATTTTAAGAACCGTCAAGCGGCTTTCGTACTCTGCCCCTTTGCAGGAGAACAATGTATGCTACCTGTGTTTTGACGTTGATGTCGATACGCTATCGCATGTTCTTAACTCCAACAAAACAAATGTGAATTACTATATCATCGCAAACGATGATACCATCATATCATCCAACAATCAAAATAGCATTGGAATGTATATGCATAACTACTTAAACCAAAACAGCAAGATAAAATATCATCGTCTGAAAAGCTCCAACAATGAATTAAGTGTTCTGTTTGAATCCAACAAGGAATACCTGCACAGCTTTAATCAATACATATTTTTACTGCTTTCGTTGTTCTTCCTTTTGATGATGCTGCTTATCATTGTGCAGATTCATAGGATCGATCACCACATTCTGTCACCGATCAACGATGTTCAGTCGGCACTGTTAAAAAACACACCCATTAAGGACTTTGACAGCGGTGACGAACTTGACCTTCTCGTTATGGCAGTGAAGAACATGAAAGCACGTGTAAATTCTCTGATTGATGAACTGTACGTGCATAAAATAAAAGAAAACGAGCTTGAATTAAAGGCGCTGCAGTCACAGATTACACCGCACTTTTTATACAATATCTTAGAGATCATCAATTCACTGATCGATATGGGCGACGACCGCGCGGGAACACTGGTGATACTTCTCAGCAAATTTTTCCGTCAGGGCATCAGCCGCGGCCAGAGCATACTTTCGCTGAGGGATGAACTGAAATACACCAATGTTTATCTCGATATGCAGAAAACGATTCTCGAAGACAGACTTGAAATCACTGTAGACATTGACGAAAGTCTGTATTCCTGCAACGTAATCAACTTCCTGTTTCAGCCTATCCTTGAAAATACTTTTAAACACGGCGAATTCGACAAGGATCAAAAAATCAGGATTAAAATAAAAGCATATCACAGGAAAGATACTGTAAAAATAATTATTAGAGACAACGGCAAAGGAATACCGCGCGATACGCTTTTGAGCATACGAAATCATATCATAAACGGCACATCCGGCAAAAGCATCGGTTTAAAAAACACCAACGACAGAATTAAGCTATACTTCGGCGACGAATACGGAATTGATATTTACAGCATTTACGGCAAGGGAACCGCCATCGTATTTACTCTTCCTTACAATGTACCGGGCGATTGTGCATCGTCCGACGGGCAGATGCCGCAAGCAGAACAGCCCTAACCGAGCCAAAAGGGACGGTTCCGCCAAAGCGCGGAACCATCCCTTTTCCTTTCTTCTTCACTTTTCCGATCCGTTCATATTCTTTCAATTATGCAATGATTTTGCCGGAAGCGTTCGCATCATTTTTTCAAAGCGCACCTATTTTCTGTCATTTTCATCAAACACGTCACCGCATTCGGGGCAGAACTTCGGCGGATGCGCCGGATCCTCCGGCTCCCAGCCGCATTTGTCGCACCGATAAAGCGGTGCGGCGGACGGCTTTGGACTGCCGCACTCCATGCAGAATTTGCCTGTATTGCCGCTTTTGCCGCATGCACAAGTCCATCTTGTCTGTGCCGTCTGCGGCGCAGGCTGCTGCTGTCCCATCGCGTAAAGGTTACCGGCATTCATGCCGCCCATTCCCTGCGCCATGTTCATGCCGAAAAATCCGCCCATCGCACCGTTTGGATTTGCTGCCGCCGTCCGCATGGCATCGGTCTGGCCGCCAACCCGCTACCGTGCGTGGAGATATGATAGCTGCGCGACACCACGCAGATGCTGATTGTGGTGTTTCTGCTTTTGTTCAGTGTGATTATCGGCTGCCTGTATTTCAGCAAAAAATACATTGCCCCGATTGTAAGAGGACTGGAACGCATCAAACAGTCGCAGACTGCCGAGGCCTGCAACATTGCGGAAATCGATGATCTTTTTGAGTTTTTATTCCAAAAGGACAGTGAATACGAAAAATCGCTTGCCGCGCTGTCAAGACAAAACGAGCAGGCGCAATATGAGATTAGCCGCGTGCAGACCGAAAACGAACGGCTGGCAAGCACGCAGAAAAAAATGGTACCCCAGGAGGATTATGAGTTCTTTCTCACCGGCTTAAAGCAGCTTACTCCGACAGAAAAGGCAATCTTTAACCTGTATCTGGACGGAAAGTCCGCCGCTGAAATCATGGAGATCATGACGATCAAGCAGACAACGCTGAAATACCACAACCGAAACATTTACTCAAAGCTCGGCGTGTCGAGCAAAAAACAGCTTTTGCATTACGCCGCACTGTACGCAAGAGAAAAACACCGGGAATCGTAACTATTGTTTCGATTCCCGGTGATGCGATCCGATTTCTCCTATTTTCGTTGTATTATAAACCGCATTCCGCTATCGGTACGGTCCGTCCATAATCGTTAGGTACGGGCGCTCTTTGAAACCGATACCTGTACTTCCTTATTTTGTTCCGCGCTTTGGTAAAACGCATAGATTGTTTTCATTGCAGGTACTGCGTCCCACAGATCAATATATTCATCGCTGCCGGTTTCGAGATATTGATAAAAGTCCGTGATCACCCTCTTATGACCGCTTCCCCAGCACGATTTTCCCGGCACTTCACCGGAATCAAAGGCAACTGTTTCACACAAGTCGTCCGTGATACGATACAGACGTTGATCGGCATAGCGAAGCTTTCCAAACTCAAACTGTGCTTCAAGCTGCGCCGGCCGGCTTACGCCGCAGCCGTTTGTGGCGTAAAAACACATCTTCATGCCGGAACAAGTTTGAAATATCGCGTCGGCGGTATCTTCAACCTCGATGATTCCTTCCAGCGTCTTGTTTGAGATGCTCCCGCGCACGGACTTGATGCCGCCGCCGAGCCAGCACATCAGATCAACCGTATGTATTGCCTGGTTGATAAGCAGTCCGCCGCCCTCGGTTTTCCACTTGCCGCGCCATGCGTCATGATGATAATATTCCGCATCACGATTCCATGTAACGATTCCCGTTATTTCCAAAAGCCTGCCAAGCGCTCGGTCCCCGGCAATCCGTGATTTAAGCGCTATAATGCCGGGATTTGTCCTGTTTTGCGGCATTACGCATATTTTACCGTTCAGCCGTTTTTGTGCAGCACACAATTCATCAAGCTCCCGTTCATTCATTGCAGCCGGTTTTTCCAGGACGACCGCCTTATGATGTTCCATCGCGGCAATCGCCATATCTTTATGAAGATAATGAGGCGTACAAATATGAACAACATCGATTTTGGGATCGCGCAGCACATCGTCAAAGTTACTCAATCTGCGCAGCCTTGAATTGTCCGGGCAATAACTCATCAGCCTATCCGGCTGATGATCGCATACGGCGTATAAAGAATCGATGCTCTGCAAAGCAGCAGCATGTACAGGCCCGATTGCTCCGACGCCGACAACACATCCGTTTTTCATGACACAACACCCCGTGAATGCAAAATGATATTTAACAGAATCCTTTTGTTGTTAAATGCTGGTAGCTGATTTTCAAACTGTCAAACGGGTCGCCGCTGCAAGTGTCCTGTTCTACCATAGCCGCCTGGCATCCCGACTCCTCACAGGCTGCGATGATGGAATCCCAATCCAGGTTACCATTCATCACCTCTGCCATTTCCGTTTTGTTGTCCTTATTGCACTTTAAGTCCTTAAAATGCAAAATTCTTGCTCTGCTTCCGATCTTGCGTATCAGCTTTGCAGGATCGATGCCCGAAAAGGCCACCCAGTACACATCAAGGATCAGATCAAAATCGGACTCGTTTAAAATAATGTCGAGAAGGTATTCGCCGTTCTCCTTGACAAAGTCAAAGGCGTGGTTATGATAGGCAAAGGTGATTCCCTCTTCTCTCAGTCTTTGGGACACCGGCGTAAAATCCCTGACAAATTTACGGTAACCATCCGCTGATCTGTCATAATTACCGATACTTCCGATCCCTGCAATTTTGCAGCCGATGATCTTGTGATACCGAATTGTTTCTTCAAGACGGTTCAGATAATCGTCCTGCCCTTTGTGTGTACAGATCACCTCCAGGCCGTGTTTGTCACATAAGTTTTTTACGGTTTCCGGTTCGATCGGGCCGATTCCGGAAATCTGAACGGTCTGATAGCCTATGTTTTTGAGTTTCTCCATGCTCTTGTCCAAATCTTCTTCATTTTTTATAAAGTCACGTATGGTATAACACTGTGCTCCGATTCTCTTGTTCACGATGATTCCTTCTTTGCATCAATATTTTTATACATGGATATTCTTTCAACCCTTGATTTTAATCACTGAAACCACGCATTTACGGAATTACACGCCGCTGTAAGCAGAAAATCCGCCGTCCACCGGGATAACAACACCGTTGACAAAACCGGATGCGTCCCTCGAAATCAGGTAAAGCAAGGTTCCGATCAGTTCCTCCGGCTTGCCGAATCGACCCATTGGGGTGCTGTTTAAAATCTTATCGGTTCGGTTGGTCGGCGTCCCGTCCTCATGAAAGAGCAGCTTTTCATTCTGTTTGGTGACAAAAAATCCGGGTGCAATTGCGTTGCAGCGAATGTTCGTCTTTGAAAAATAAACCGCCAGCCATTGCGTAAAGTTGCTGATTGCTGCCTTCGCACCGCTATATGCCGGGATTTTGGTTAGTGGGGTGTACGCATTCATGCTGGAAATATTGATGATGCCTGCGTCCTCTTTTTCAAGCATATCCTTGGCAAACACCTGCGTGGGAAGCAGCGTTCCCAAAAAGTTCAGGTTAAAAACAAATTCTACGCCTTCTTTATCAAGATCAAAAAAGGTCTTGACATTTCCCAGATCCTCAGGGGAACAATATTCATGATCCGTGGTTGCCTTGGGATGATTGCCGCCCGCACCGTTGATTAAAATATCACAGGTTCCAAAGTCAAAAAGCACTTGTTGATGCACATTTTCCAGGCTTTTTTTCTCCAAGACGTTACACGCATAGCCCTTGGCAAGCCCGCCGCGCTTTATAATGGCGTCTGCCACGGCATTTGCCGCTTTCGCGTTCAAATCCAAAAGCGCTACTTTTGCGCCGCATGCCGCAACAGCCTCTGCAAACATGGAACAGAGTACGCCGCCGGCGCCGGTCACAACCGCAACCTTTCCGCTTAAATCAACATGAAATGGTAGTTGCATTTTACCTCTCCTTTTGCTTTTCTAAAGTTTCCCAGATACCTGCCATATACATCGCGCCAAGCGCTCTGTCATAGAGTCCGTAGCCGGGTTTTCCCTGCTCGCCCCAGATCATTCTGCCATGGTCGGGACGAAGATAGCCCTCAAAGCCCGTTTCGTGGTATGCCTTTAAAATCTCGACCACATCCAAAGAACCGCATGCAGAAAAATGTCCGCACTCTTCAAAGGAGCCATCCCCTAAAATCTTGATGTTACGGACATGGGCAAAGTGAATCCGTCCCATTTTTCCATACTTTCTTACCATCGCGGTATAATCGTTAAAGGCCGCACACCCCAGACTGCCGCTGCAGAGCGTCAATCCGTGATGGACATCATCATACAGACTCAAGAACCTGTCAATATTGGCCTCGTTGGTAATGATTCTGGGAATCCCAAAGATGCTCCAGGGCGGATCGTCCGGGTGAATCGCCATATTCACATCACACTCTGCCGCCACCGGCATAATCTCGCGGATAAAATACTCTAAATTCTCCCAGAGCCCCTCTTCGCCGATTTCCTGATACGCGCGGACAAGGCCGCCGATCTCATCCGGCGTATAGGAAGCGTCCCAGCCCGGCAGCGTCATTTTCGTGGGATCCATCTTGTCCACATCGTCTTTGTAATACACAAGGGCATTGGAACCGTCCGGCAGCGGTTGGTTAAGCCCGGAGCGCGTCCAGTCAAACACCGGCATAAAGTTATAGCAAATGCATTTTACCCCGGCCTTGGAGAGCCGGCGGATATTTTCTTTATAATTGTCAATGTAGCGCTGAAAGTCTCCGCGCCTTAACTTGATGTCCTCATGAACGGGAACGCTCTCTATGACCTCCATTTCAAGTCCCTTGCCGTTTATCGCCCGTTTCATTTTATCAATTGCTTCCTGCGGCCAGACTTCTCCCACAGGCACCGAATAGATTGCTGTTACAACCCCTGTCACACACGGAATCTGCCGAATATAATCCAGGGTTACCGGGTCATCATCACCGTACCACCGAAAAGCCATCTTCATGCGTCATTCTCCTTTTTAATAGGAATTTCTGGTATTTGTCGTAATCTGGATCTCCTTTTTCACAACCGTGGAGGCTGCAATTTTTTCATCCAAAATGCGCTTAAAATCCTCATGCGGAAAATCCTTGATACCGGCCCAATCCCCGGTCCATGCGGAATAATGAATGGCGTTGGAAATGGTAAGTCCCCGAATGCCCTCATACCCCGGTGCAACAAGCGTGTGATCCCCGGTAATCAAAGCACAGGTGAAATCCCTTAAAATGCCGACATGGGCGGTGTCCTCTCCATGAGCCGGAACTTCGCATTTCCAGCATTCGGGCCGTCCAAAGACTTCGGTATGGTTGTTTGCGTTAAATTCGCGTTCCGAAACCGTATTGCGGTCAAAAACAATTTGATTGTTTTCCACCACCACGCGCCCCATGTCACACGCAATTTCCAGCCGATTGGTTCCGGGCGTTTCTCCGGTAGAGGTGATATATACGCCAGTTGTACCGTTGTCATATTCCATATAAGCGGTTACATCATCTTCCACTTCAATATCATAGTACTTTCCGAAGGAAACATGCGACATTATCCTGTTTGGCATGCCAAACAACCATTGCCACAAATCCAGCTGATGGGGATTTTGGTTAATCAGAGCGCCGCCGCCCTCGGTTTTCCAGGTAGAACGCCAGGTGCAGCTGTCATGATAAAGCTGCGGCCGATACCAGGTAGTGATGATCCAATTCACGCGTTTGATATGCCCCAATTCACCGTTTTGAATCATTTTGCGAAGCTGCTGATAGACGGGGTTCATCCTCTGATTATACATAATCCCAAAGAGTTTGCCCGACTTTTCGGCCTCCTCATTCATTTTTAGCACCTGCTCCGTGTAAACACCCGCAGGTTTTTCGCAAATTACGTTAAGCCCCGAATGAAAAGCCTTAATTGCAAGTTCCGGATGGCTGTAATGGGGTGTTGCGATAATGACCGCATCCAGCAAACCGCTTTGGAACATCTCGTTCGCATCCCGAAACACAGACACTCCCGAAAACTGCTCTTTCGCGTACGCTCTGCGGCCTTCTGCAATATCACAAATTGCAGTCAGCTTTAATTTGGGGACGGCACCGTCAAACACATTATGCGCATGCGCCGTACCCATATTACCCAATCCCACGATACCAAATCTTACTTGTTCCATAACGGATCAACCTCCTTTAAAACTTCAACCAGCTTTGTATATGCCAAAGAAAATTTTGTGGCGTCGGATGCCTCCAGCCCCTTCATCATGTCGCCGTTTTCCAAATCACTAAGACCGCAAAAATCCCCAAGATGCGGCTCCAGACTTAAAAATCCCCGGCAGCCGCTATCCCTTAATGCACAAAGCAGGGATTTCCAGTTTCCCTCTCCCGCCCCTGCAGGAACAACATGACCGTTTTCCAAAGCGTCCTTCACATGCATATACACAATGTAAGGGCGAATCATTTCATAAGCATCCGGATATACCTTTTGACCGCATTGAATAAAATTCGCCGGGTCGAAAACTGCACGCAAATTTGGAGAATTCACACTCTCCAAAATCTCTTTGCATCGCGGCGCAATATCTCCGTAAATGCCTTTTTCATTTTCGTGAAGAAGAACAACGCCCTCCTGTTCCGCAAGGCGAGTCATAGCGCGCATACGGCTGATCACCTCTTCCCGGTAAGACTCCGGCGTCTCGTGTTCCGGAAGATAAAAGCTAAAAACACGAATATAATTCGTCTCTAAGATTTTTGCAATCGTTATCGTATGCTTTAATTTTTCCAAATGCGGCATAAAATCATCGGTGATTTTTATTTTTCCGATGGGAGAGCCGATCGAAGAAGCCTTTATGCCAAACAAATCCATCTGTTCTTTCAGCTTTTTTGCCGCGTCCTCGGTCAAATCGGAAATATTGATACCGTCTATATTTCTGGGTTCAAAATAGGAAATGCCGAGTTTTTTTAAATGGGTAAACTGCGTTTTAATTTTGGGGTCAATTTCGTCCGAAAATCCCGATATCGTAAACTGATCCATACATATACAACCTTTCATTCTTTATTTTCTTCATTATAACACCAAGAAAAGAAATTTTCTAACTCTATATTGATAAAAATATTGCAAATATTGATTTCTTATTGTATACTGTACCAAAGGAGTGAAGGATTATGGCACCTGTTTTTTCCGAAATGGGATTTTCATATTCAAGAAATTACGAGGAAAACGTCGAGAACAAACATTTTGTTTTGCATAACCATAAAAGCAGCTATGAAATTTATATTTTTCTTCAGGGTGATGCGGAATTTTTGGTAGAAGGCACACATTATCCCCTGCATCCGTACGATATCATTCTGGCGCAAAGTTCCGAAATGCACTACGTCCACCATTTCCGTTCCTGTACCTATGAACGAATTGTCATTAACCTTAGTCATAGTTTTTTTGCCATGAACAGTTGTGATGCGTATAAGGAAATATTTGTGAACCGAACGCTGGGAACCAATAACTGTATTCCGGCAGAAATGACGAAGCAACACAAAATTCCCGAACTTTTAAGGCGGCTTGAGGAATATCTCGGTGACAAAAACGATGCAGGCGTTGTTGCCAAAAGTTGTATGATCGAACTTCTATACTTGTTAAACCGCATTGGGATCAAGAACGAAGAAAACACGTTTCATAACAGTCAGATCAAGGATATCATTCTGTATCTGAATAAGCATTTGAGCAATCCGCTCTCTTTAGAAAACGTCGCAAAGGAGTTTTTTATCAGCAAGGAGCATTTGTGCCGCAGCTTTAAAAAGAATACGGGACTGACATTTCATCAGTACATTACCTACAAGCGGCTGCTTTTTGCAAAAGAACTGGCCGAGAAAGGCCACTCGTGGATCGAAGCGAGCGAAGAAGCCGGATTCGGGAATTACTCTAACTTTTATAAAATGTATTGTAAGGTGTATGGACACTCCCCGACAAAATAGCCGGCAAATCAAGGGTGAAGCGGAAATATGCGCGAATCCTTTAAATCATGCCATTGGAAAAATGCCGTAAACGTTTTCGGGGTTAGTATCATCCGCATAGTGAATGCCACAGCCTTGCGCAATAAAAACAAGCTCTATAAGTTCATGGATATAGGTAGGATTTGGACACCTTACATGTCAAAAATGAATGTTGAAATCACAATTTGTTTGTATTATATTAAGTGTGTCCAACACCCCAAAACAATACGATAAATGATAAAAATAAATTATAGAGTAAACGGAGGTTTTATTTATGAAAATCGGCGTAATTGGCTGCGGAAATATCGCAAACTCCTTTCATATTCCGTGTTATCTGGAAAACGATAAAGC